>JACLAD010001457.1_pt1 | contig 12479 bp, 13 predicted proteins | sample 8027901 | NCBI WGS metagenome assembly JACLAD01 (sample SAMN15725071, study PRJNA655200) | protist metagenome | isolation source: fluorescence activated cell sorting (FACS) single amplified genomes of... | place: Spain: Blaines Bay Microbial Observatory, Mediterranean Sea | collected 2016-07-05
TAGATCATTAGGTAAATAAGCTAAAAAAGGGTTTTTCTTACCCGGAATAAGAAAAACCTGAAATAAAAATGTGCTGATTTTTTCTTCTTTTTAGTTGCTACTTAGGAGTTTGTCTTGTGCTGAATCATTCTATAAACCTGAAGCAGGAGAAATTTATAAAATTAATTGGAAAAAATATTTGTACAAAAGAAACTTTGTTTTAAATTTGCATCCGCATTACAGCAATGGCCTATGGTGTAACTGGCAACACGTCTGGTTTTGGTCCAGAAGAGTCTAGGTTCGAGCCCTAGTAGGCCAACTGAAATGAAAAAACCCTGAACGAAAGTTCAGGGTTTTTGTTTTTACTATTTTGAGAAAAGACACCTTTAAGAGATCAAGCCTAATTGTGGATCATGACTAAATGTTGTGGATTAGGCAAATATTGTGGTTAATCTAAATAAAAATAATTCAATATTCACACTCCTCTGAACTGACTTCTAAGATTTTTATCTTGGCATTAAAGGATTCTGCAGAAGCATTTGTACTTACACACAGAATAATCACTTATTCCCCTCCTTCGGAGGGTGCCTGAAAGGCGGTGTGGGAAATTCTGCCCAATCTTTCGGTTCTATGCAGAATTTTTAGTTAATCAACACAGGAAGAATTCTATAATATCTAAAATAAAAGAAGCTATCTAAAAAGCTTTGGAATCGTCATTCTAAAATTATTTCAGAATCTTATTATTCTGATTTATAAAAAGTGCTTTTCAGACAGTCTTTTGGTTAATATAGAGTAACTTTTCTTAAGCTACTTCCTGTAAGCCGTAGTATGTCAAAACATTTTGATAGAACATCAGGCTTCTTTTATCCTTTTTAATACATGAATTTAAAAACCTTTCTAGGTTCTGGCATTCAAAAGAAACTGTAGTATACTCTGATGCAGAAACAGGGATCTCTGCTGTTACAATACTTTCTTCGTAGTCTATTTCTACTTTTTTAGCTTCAAAATATAATTTTATAATTCCTTTATGCAGAGAGCTAAATGATGATCCCATCCCTGAGCTACTATTACAACTAATGGATACCAGATTTTTCACTTCATCAAGAATTTCAGAGGGTTGAAATGTTGTCATAGTTTTGGGTTTAAATTATTAAAGCCCTAAAATACAGCATGGTTTGTTAAAAAACTTTTAATAAAATATGGCTTAGCAAAGAATTAACACTGCGCTTTTTAGTTTGTGAAGAAATTAGTATAAAACTGCATTTTCCAGAAACTATCATTTTTTTCGAATTAACATAATAAGATTTTGGAAGGCTTGATCAGATATGATTTTCGAATGTTAATTCTAATTACTTGGTATTATTGAATGGGATAATATCCTATTTTTGGGATAAAATCCAAACATGAACTTTGAACGGATAAAAGAGAAACTGAGTATCCTTGCTGATGCTGCCAAGTATGACGTTTCCTGCTCCTCGAGCGGGAGTAACAGAAAAAATACAGACAAAGGACTTGGCGATTCCTCCGGGATGGGGATTTGTCATTCGTATACCGAAGATGGAAGATGTGTCTCTCTTTTGAAAATCCTGCTCACCAATCACTGTATTTTCGATTGTTCGTATTGTGTCACCCGCAAAAGCAATGACGTAAAAAGAACAGCTTTTAAGGTGCAGGAGGTAGTGGACCTTACGATCAGTTTTTATCGACGCAACTATATTGAAGGTCTGTTCCTAAGCTCCGGAATTTTTAAGGATGCAGATTATACGATGGAGCGCCTTATCCAGGTGGCCAAAAAGCTGCGGCTGGAAGAGAATTTCAATGGCTATATTCATTTAAAGTCGATCCCCGGTGCAAGTGACGAACTAATGAGAGAGGCTGGATTGTATGCTGACAGGCTTAGTGTGAATATTGAAATCCCCACCAAATCGGGATTAAAGTTGCTAGCGCCCGATAAAAATCATGAGGATTTTCTCAAGCCCATGAAAAAAGTAAGGAATGAGATAATTCAGTATAAGCAAGAAAGCAAGCTAATAAAAAGCACTCCAAAATATGCTCCTGCGGGACAAAGTACACAGATGATCGTGGGAGCTTCTGGGGAAAGCGATAGGGATATCATGTATTCTGCAAATTATTTTTACAAGAAATTTGATATGAAAAGGGTGTACTATTCAGGATATGTGCCGGTGACTACAGATCCGCGGTTGCCTTCCCTGGGAAGTGAGGTTCCGGTTCTCAGGGAAAGTAGGCTTTACCAGACCGATTGGCTGTTGCGATTTTATGGGTTTGATGTGCGGGAATTGCTGAATCAGGATTTTCTTAATTTAGAGATGGATGTCGACCCAAAACTAAGCTGGGCATTGAGAAACCGACATTTATTTCCGGTAGATGTTAATACAGCGGAGCAGCAAATGCTGTTGCGGATTCCAGGGATAGGGGTGAGATCTGTCGGAAAGATAATGCAGGCGAGAAAATGCAGGAAATTGAACTGGGAACATCTCAAACGAATAGGAATTGCTTCAAACAGGGCAAAGTATTTCATTACCTGCAGTCCGGGTGAAGTTGCCTTGAAGGAGTCTTCAAGCGAGCATCTTAAACAGATTATTCTTAATAATTCTGCCTCAAAATTCCGGAAAACCTTCAGCTCACAATTAAGTCTGTTTTAGATGAAAAAGGTATCATTGGTTTACGATGGAACTCTGGAAGGTTTTCTAACCTGCGTTTTTACGTGTTATGAGGAGAAACTGGAGGTTCAGGATATTTCTCCCTATGGCGAAGCTGCCGGTATGCTTTTTTCAGGTGTAGAGGAAGTCATTACCGATCTGGTGAAAGCGGGCAGAGTCTGGAAAGCGCTGAAAAAGAAAGCTTCTGAAGCCACTCTGAAACAAATAAAATCGGCATTTCTCAGTGAGAAAAAAGGCATTGAAAATACCCTTTTTTCAATGATACAATATATTTTTTCTGAAATCAATCCTGTAGACAATGATTACTCCCATCAGGCAGTTTTGGAAGTGGCTCAAACAGCCAGGAAGGTGTCCAGGGAAAAACACCGGATGGAAGCTTTTGTAAGGTTCCGGCTTATGAAAGACAACATATATTTTGCTGCCATCGAACCAGATTTTAACGTCCTGCCGCTCATTAAACACCATTTCAAAAACAGGTATGCAGATCAGCACTGGATTATTTATGACCTCAAACGTAAATTCGGGATCCACTATGATCTATCAGTTGTGAAATTCATCTCGCTGGATCTGGATTCCAACATCGGAATTTCCGGCGGTTCTACAACATTTTTTGATGAGAAGGAACTCCAATTTCAGAAGCTCTGGAAAGAATATTTCGAAAGTGTGAATATTAAAAGCCGTGCAAACTCAAAACTACATCATCAACACCTTCCGAAGAGATACTGGAAATATTTAACCGAAAAGAATCTTCTTATGCTTCAGTAAGATCATGTGGCAGAGATATTTAATTTTTATGAAATAAAGTCCCGAACCTGATCTCGATCATTTTTTAAGGCAGATGAGGAGTATACTTTTGTAGCCTTAAAACAACAGGTATGGACAATTCTTTGATTCAAAAATATAATGTTGCAGGGCCGAGATACACGAGTTATCCAACTGTTCCTTACTGGAATGAAGCACTTTTTTCGGTGGATGCTTACAAGCAATCTTTAAAAAAATCTTTTGCAGAAAGCAATACAACTGAAGGTATAAGCCTTTATATACATTTACCGTTTTGTGAGAGTTTATGCACCTTCTGCGGATGTAATAAACGTATCACCAAGCGGCATGAAGTGGAATCGCCATATATAGCTTATCTGCTAGAAGAGTGGGATCTTTATGTGAAGCTTCTTGGTGAAAAACCAATTATTAAAGAAATACATTTAGGAGGAGGAACTCCTACATTTTTTGCTCCCGAAAACCTGAAGTTGCTTATTGACGGCCTTTTCAAAAAAGCCATTAGGGCAGATGAAGTGGATTTTAGCCTTGAAGGACATCCCAACAATACCAAAAGAGATCATTTGCAGGTATTACATGAACTTGGGTTTACCAGGATTAGCTATGGAGTGCAGGATTACAACATGGTAGTGCAACAGGCGATCCATCGTTTTCAGCCGTTCGTAAATGTAAAGAACGCTACAGAAAATGCACGGGAAATTGGATATACCTCTGTTGGCCATGATATCATTTTTGGATTGCCATTTCAAACGGTAAAGCATATTCGTACAACGATTGCCAAGACCAAAGAATTGATGCCAGACAGGATTGCCTTTTACAGCTATGCACATGTGCCATGGATCAAGGGCAATGGGCAACGCGGTTTTAAAGATGAAGATCTGCCAACGGCCGATGTAAAGCGTGAAATGTATGAAACCGGAAAACAGCTTCTTGAAGAGGCGGGATATGTTGAAATTGGAATGGATCATTTCGCCCTGAAATCTGATGCTTTGTACAAAGCTGTAGAAGATAAAAAACTGCACCGTAATTTTATGGGATATACTACTTCAAAGACCAAAGTGATGGTTGGATTGGGTGTTTCAGCGATTAGTGATAGCTGGACGGGTTTTGCCCAAAATGTGAAGAAGCTGGAAGATTATTTTGAAATTCTTGAGAAAGGGGAACTGCCACTTTATCGCGGGCACCTTCTTACTGCTGAAGATGAGGTGATACGGCAACATATCCTGAATTTGATGTGCCGTCTGGAAACTTCCTGGAGCAAAGAAAATTTATATTTCCAGGAAATTCCTGATGTTCTTATTAAACAGAAGGAAATGGAAGCAGACGGGCTGGTGGTCATTGGCAGCGAGAGCCTCACAATAACCGAAAAAGGACGACCTTTTGTGAGAAATGTATGTATGGCTTTTGATGTGCTCCTCCAAAGAAGCAAACCTGAAACTCAGTTGTTTTCTATGACGGTTTAGCAATAGTACAGAGTAATTAGAATGGAGGATTGAGATACTATAGAGATACAGAGAAGCCCTTGAGAAAGGGCTTTTAAGTCAACCTGAACTTTTTAGGTTCTAATAAAATTCTTGAATTCAGAATAATATGATTCGAAATGAGATTCAGAAGGCGTATTGAAAGCTTTTAATCAGCCTCTTATTTACGTATTTTTATCCTTTCAGGATTTCTTTTCTCTGCTTAGATACATGTTCATGAACAGGTTCCCTGCCATATTACGAGCTCTGTTTTTCGCAATATTAGCGCGATCTCCTTCAAAAAGTTCATCTATTGTGGCAAACCACATATTAAGCCACTCTCCAAAATGCTTCTGTTCAATACTATGACTGAATTTCGCGTCTACCTCTTTATGGGCACGTTGAGGGTTTCCTCTAAACTTGCTCACCATAAACAGGTTGGTTTCCCAGAAATCTGTTAGCTTTTCCAGATGTTGTGGCCAGTCTTCAATGGTCTCATTGAAAATGTAGCCAATTTCTTCATTTTCCCTCACCCTGGCATAAAAAGTAGAAACAAGGGTGAAAACATCACCCCTGTTTTGTATATCCTGTTTCATATTGGATTTTATTAATACCTCATAATTACATTTATAATCAGGAGAATAGAGCTTACAGATAAGCTGGCGATTAAAGAATTAAAAACAAATTTGGGTTTCATTTGTGCCAGCACCGAAGCCATATACCACATACAAACTGCCACAACCATTAATAGTTGTAACATTTGCACCAAATCGTGACCGTTCATTAAGATCACCATGGCTGCTGCGGCCCCTAAACAAGTCGATAAAATAATGGCTAAAGCCGAATAACCAACATAAAGTTTTTCAAAATCTTCATATAAATCTTTGTAAATTTGCATAACAATAGCTTTTTAAATTCAGATGTAAAATTATTATGAAAGGGGTGGAATAAATATGATCACGATCATAAAATCCTACATTTACAAAAGAATTGATGTTGTTATGTACTTGATTATAAAATAATTACTGAGGCGATGTTATCTGTAGACCTTTCGTTGTTTGATCTTTAGCTCACCTTTTTTTTCCAGGGATTTCGTGGCCCTAATGACCGTTTCTACTCTAAGACCGGTGAGATCGGCGATTTGCTGCCGGGTAAGGTCTACTTTGAAAGTAAAGGCTCCTTCTTTCTTGTGGACGTGTTTCTTCAGGTAATCCAGAATTCTAAGGATGCGGTGTTCCGGTTCCTGACTTGAAATTTCTGAAACCATGATAGCTTTGTAGTATAACCTTTTTGCAAGGGTTTCGGTGATAGCCAGGTGTATGTCGGGATGGGACGCCAAAAGCTCAAGAAAACGCTCTTTGTGCAGTTGTATCACTTCTGCATCTGTAACAGCTTCAGCATTCGCGGGATACTTTACATTGGCAAAAAGTGGTGGCTCCCCAAAACTTTGTCCTTCATAAAAGAATCCCTGAATAAATTCTTTCCCGTCGAGATTGTAATTATTCATCTTTACTTCCCCCGAAGAAACCTGGTAATAATTCAATGCATGCTCCCCCTCTGCGAAAAGCTGATCACCTTTTGTATAAAGGGTTTTTTTGCCACCAAATTCAAGGAGAAGTTCTTCTTTTACCATTCTGGAGTTTTGACTGATTTTTATTGATGTGACCTTACAAGTTGGACTAATTCTGATTTTTGCAGTACGCCCGACTGTCGCCAGAGTTGTTTTCCGTTTTTAAACAGGATTAGGGTTGGTACACCACGCACCTGATACTTATTGGCCAACGGCTGATTCTTATCTACGTCTATCTTCACGATTTTTACGTCATCGCCCAGTTCGGTTTTTGCATCTTTTAAAATAGGACCAAGGGTCTTGCAGGGTCCACACCAGTCAGCAAAGAAATCTACTAACACCGGCTTGTCTCCGTTAATGATCTCATTAAAATTACTTTTCATAGCAAATGATTTTCGGTCTACTATAAAATTACGCATTATACTTTAATTTTTAAGGCTTCCGCAATAATTTCCGAAGGTGGAAATCCTGAAATAGAAAAGATAATGCCTCTAATAAAATCGTTCAAAGGCGGCCTTTTCCAGCGCTTCCCGGTGATTAGGGTGAGCAATAGAGATTAATGCTTTGGCACGCTGTTTTAGGTTTTTTCCGTACAGATTTACCACACCATATTCGGTTGCTATATAGTGTACGTGAGCACGGGTAGTGGTAACTCCGGCGCCTTCCTTCAGAAAAGGCACTATTTTGGAAATTCCTTTATGAGTGACAGAAGGCAGGGCAAAAATAGCTTTTCCACCTTCAGATAAAGATGCGCCGCGGATAAAATCCATTTGTCCTCCCACACCTGAATATTGATATTTTCCAATTGTATCTGCACAAATTTGTCCGGTCAAATCAATCTCAATAGCCGAATTTATGGCCGTAACTTTGGGGTTGCGCCTAATAATGGCGGTATCATTGGTGTAGGCGGCTTCTTTAAAGTGGACGAGAGGATTGTCATTCACAAACTCATAAAGTTCTGGTGATCCCATGGCAAAGCAAGTCACAATTTTTCCGGTTTTGATCTGTTTTTCTTCTCCGGTAATAATTCCTTTTTCGACCAGCGGAAGAATTCCGTCTGAAAATAATTCGGTGTGAATTCCCAGTCTTTTATGGTTCATGAGATTGGAAAGTACCACATTTGGTATTCCGCCAATTCCCATTTGTAAAGTAGCACCGTCTTCCACCAGTTCGGCTACATGTTTTCCTATTTGCTGTTCTATTTCTGTAGGGGTAGGTAGGGTATGAATGTGAATAGGGTCATCTACTTCAATGGCTGCATCGATCTTGCTCATGTGAATGATACCGTCGCCATGGGTCCTGGGGACTTTGGGATTGATTTGTGCAATGATCTTTTTTGCTGTTTCCACTGCCGGAAGTGTGATATCTACAGAAACTCCCAAAGAGCAAAATCCATGACTGTCTGGAGGAGAAACCTGGATAAAAGCAACATCAAGAGGTAAAATATTTTTTCTAAATAGTAGATGTACCTCACTTAAAAAGATGGGAATATAAGCCCCGTAAGCTGAATTTGCTGCTTCCCGGACATTGCTTCCCACAAAACAACTGTTGGTAATAAAGGCTTCTCTGTAAGGAGCCTGTGTGTAGCGGGCATTCCCTTCTGTATGGATTTGTATTAATTCTACTTCCTGTAGTTCCTTATAGCGTTCACACAAAGCATCAATCAAGACATTGGGAGTCATTGCAGCCCCGTGAAAGAATACCCGATCCCCCGATCTTACGCAGGCTACAGCCTCGGCTGGTGAAACTATCTTTAGCTCATTACTTCGCATCGCTCTTATTTTTGAACTACTAAATTAAAATTAATCTTGATCTCATCTTTTACCACGATCATCCCGAATAGCTTTTTTGGTGGTTCAAGATTGAAATCTCTAATATCCAGTAACAGGATTCCGTCAATCCTGGAAACCGCACCTTCCGAATATTTTATTGGGAAAGTATGTTCTTTTCTGGTTCCGGCGATGGTAATGTTCACCACAGCATTGGCGAATCCTTTTTCCTGAAGCCTTACTTCCAGTAACTCAATGAGGATTTGTGGATATTTATCTGATTGTATCAACTTATGAAAGTCACTGTTGATAGGTCTGCTTCCGCAGTCAAATCCTTTTGTGTCAAGGCTAAGCACTGCATTTTTAAATCTAATGTGGGAAGGATCATCTTTAAGGAACTTTATCTGGTTCTCCTTTTTCAGAAAATTCATGTCAAATACACATTCAAATGCCTTGATATTGGTATCTCCCGTGATATTCAATTTGCTTTGAGGGAGAATTTTTACTGTTTTGTTTTGAAAGCTGTTCTGTGCATTTGTGAATGCACTAATGAACAGTACCATAACAATGAGCAGAACATTTTTCATTTTATTTCAGTTTTAATTTTATTCCAAAAAAAAACGGGAGAATGTTTGATTCCCCCGCTCCTTTGGCTAATTCAAACAATTTAGAAGCTTATTGCTGCTTCAAACATTATTCCATTGAAACTTCCTTCGTGAAGGATATCGGTTGGAGCAAAACCGTTGTACTCCTGGTTTACGTATTCCACTTTTGCAAGGATGTTTCTGGTCATAAACCATCCGGCAGCAAGGTTGTATCTTGAGATGTCAATATCTTCTCCGCTTGCAAGTTCTCCATCAAGGAAGTTATAACGACCACCTACGTAGAAGTTCTCGTTGTTTCCAAATCTGTAAAGAAGTTCACCTGCATACTGGTTGAAAGTTCTGTCATCAGCCTCGATAGCAGCCTTACCTGTAGCTCTTTCATAAGTTCCGAAGAATTCAATTCCGTTGAACTTAAGGAAAGGGTTTATCATGATAGATGTAAGTTCATTTCTAAGTCCTGGGTTAAACCTACCAGAGGTGAAATTTGATTTAGGGCTCGCATCTACACCTTCCATTACAAGATAGTATCTTGATCCTGCTCGGTCTGCACTGTAAAGGTATGCGTTAGATGTTTCACTGGTGTGATAAATAGAACCTGTTAATCTCACTCTTAGATCTTCACTGTTAAAGTTTTCATTGAAATAGTTATCGTATCCAATTTTTGCAATGTAAGATGGTTTTGTTCCAAGAATTGCAGGGTCATCAAGGTGTGGAGCACTTACAGACTGGTTTAATTTACCGTTTGTCATACTACCCATAGCAAGAAATCCATTGTCTATGTAATAAACTTCGGCACCAACTTCTGTAGTGAACGCATCCATGATTAGGTTTCCAACAAATGGGTTGTGCAAAGATTGTGCGTTATCACTTCTTCTAAAGTGCATGTCACCATAGTTGTTTTCCATGTGACCAATTTTGATCCTCACGTTGTCCATTACATCTTCCATAAAACCTTCACTTATAAAGTTCAGTTTGTCTATTTGGATGTATCCTCCTTTTACATAAGGTTCCGGGTGGTGACGAGAAGAAAGGTAAGTTCTAAGGTGCATTCTTACACCGTCATAAAGATGAACATCAAGATCAAGGTTTGCAGTAGGAAGGTTAAAGTTGTCTCCAATAGTCATTAGAGGAACTCCACCGCCGTTTTCATGATCCAGTCCCTGGAACTGAATAGCAAATGCGCCTCCTAGTCTTACATCAAGTCCGTCGAATACTTCATCTGTATCTTTTCTTGGTTCAAAGACATTAAGTCCTCGTTGATCATTGTATCTGTAATTAGGCATGTACCTGTCGCTTTCTGGAGATTCTTCTATCTGAAGTACGTTTACTTCTATCTCCTGAGCCTGAGTTTGCACTCCTAAGGCCATCATTAAAGCAATTCCGGAGTATTTGATTAGATTTTTCATTGTGATAATTATTAAAGTTTGAAAATGTTATTTTGAAAATGTAGAGTGAAAAGTGATTTTTACCTCATCTCCTGTAGTGATAGTTCCAAACATTGCTGTTGGGGGATCTACATTGAAGTTGGTCATTTTAATTGTTTGATTTCCGTTTAGAGTGATTTGATTGTTAGAAACTTTAGCGTTAAAAATAATGTCTACCGGTTTTTTTGTGCCTGCTATTGTAAGGAAGCCACTGGTGGATACTTTACATTCTGATGCAGAAGTACAGTCGATATTTTTTACCTTAGACATTTGGTAGGTGATCCTTTGATTCTTTTTAGTGTCCAGTGCCTTATAGGTATTTTTGTCCATTCCGCTCTTTCCACTTTTTAGACTTTCGGCTACCACTGCAAAATTTAGTTCTTTGATCTCGACCAATTGTCCGTCATTCATTTCTACGTTTAGATTTCCCTGGAAATCTTCTGCATTTATTTCCCAATCGTGAATATTGGAAGTACCCTCTACTTTTAATTTTGAAGCATTTTTATTTACATTAAAATTTTGCGCAAAAGTTGTTTGTGCTAAAAATATCAGGAGGAAACTTCCCAGTACTGTAAAAATTTGTTTTGAGGTTTTCATAATGTTTGTTTTTAATTATAGTACAAAGATGCAACAGGAATGCCGCTGAAATAATGACCTGAATCAGGTTTTAGGAACTTTGAAAAACTTCGGAAACATGACGAAAATCAGTTATTGCCGAATGAGACGTACTATATCGTTGTCAATCATGATGAATATCAGGTTTTGACATGTAAAACACCTTTTAAGCTGAAAAAAGATTCCTTCTGAAATTTTTTCTTCCGAAGAAATATTCCTGAAACTTTAAAAGCTTTAGGCCTACTTATTTCTTGTTGACCTGACATAGGATTTTCCAGATATAAAGAATATTACCTTAAACAAGCTATCTTTGCCTTATTAAACCCTTTGCCAATGCCCACGTTCGATTTCTTACATAAAAAGATCTTAGAAACAATAGATATAACCGACGAGGAATTTGAATTTGCCAGAACGCTTTTTATGCCAAAAAAGCTTCGGAAGCGACGCTTTTTAATGGGGGAGGGTGATGTTTGTAAATATACTGTCTTTGTTGAAAAGGGGTTGCTAAGATCTTACACCGTTGATGAAAGAGGTACAGAGCATATTCTGCAGTTTGCCATGGAAGGCTGGTGGTCTGGTGATTTATACAGTTTTCTAACCGGAGAGCCTTCTCCTTATTATATAGAGGCGTTGGAAGATTGTGAACTTTTGCTTATTACAAAGCCTTCCTGGGACTTGTTGCTGGATGAAGTCCCGGCACTTGAGCGTTACTTTCGTATACTTATTCAGAATAATCTTATTGCCACTCAGAGGAGGCTTATTGGGACGATGAGTGAAACTGCCGAGGAAAAATACTGCAAAATGGTAAAGGATTATCCAGATATCATACAACGTGTGCCACAGCACATGGTCGCTTCTTATATAGGCATCACCCGGGAAACCTTGAGCCGCATACGTAGCCAACATAAGTAGTATACTAAAACTTAAATAGGTTTTCCTCTTATTTTCAGCTTCTATAGACTACACCAAAAATAGTAGGTAGTGTGATCTATGTCACGCTTATTTATTAATCTATGTCATTGTGCCTACCCCTCGTCCCATCTTATCTTTGCCGTATTATTAATCTAAAAAAGTATACAATTATGGCAACAACAAAATGGATCATCGACCCAACTCATAGTGAGGTAAGCTTTAAAGTAAAGCACATGATGATTTCTACTGTAACAGGATATTTTCAAAAATTTGACGGATCTGTAGAAACTGAAGGAGATGAATTCAAAAAGGTAAAGAACATTATCTTTAGAGCAGATGTAGATTCTATTAATACCAATAATGATGATCGTGATAAACACTTGAAATCAGGTGACTTTTTTGGAGAGGAAGATTATCCTGAGATCTTTTTCAAGGCAGATGAATTTGATGCACAAAGCGGAGAAATCACAGGAGAGCTTACAATTCGTGACGTAACGAAGCCTGTTACTCTTGATGTGGATTTTGGTGGTGTAGCGGTAGATCCTTACGGACAAACCAAAGCCGGAATTACTGTTAGCGGAAAAATTAAACGTAAAGAATTTGGTTTAACTTACAACGCAGTGACCGAAACCGGAAACATTATGCTAAGCGATGATGTAAGATTAAATGCAGAAGTACAGTACGTAA
>JACLAD010016596.1_pt1 | contig 12477 bp, 11 predicted proteins | sample 8027901 | NCBI WGS metagenome assembly JACLAD01 (sample SAMN15725071, study PRJNA655200) | protist metagenome | isolation source: fluorescence activated cell sorting (FACS) single amplified genomes of... | place: Spain: Blaines Bay Microbial Observatory, Mediterranean Sea | collected 2016-07-05
TCGCGCGGATCGAGCGGCACCTCGTTGCGCAGCACGTGGCGCAGGCGCAGCACCCGGTCGCCCGCGAGATCGGCATCGACCACCTCGATGTCGGGCGCGCGGTTCGACAGGTCGTAGCTGCGCGCCAGCGTGTCGCGCAGCGCGTGGTAGCCGCCCGCGTCATGGATCGCGGTGACCTTCATCGCCTCTTCCTTTTCGGCATCGCGCAGCGCAAAGAGCCGCAGGTCGCGCATGACCTTGGGGCTGAGGAACTGCTGGATGAAGCTTTCGTCGCGGTAATTGGCCCAGGCGTCCTTCAGCACGCCGCGCCAGTCGCCGCAGCCGGCGATGGCGGGAAACCATTCGCGGTCCTCGGCCTCGGGCGTCTCGCAGATCCGCTGCACGTCGCGCATCATGGCAAAGCCGAGCGCATAGGGGTTGATGCCGGAATAGCCCGGATGATCGTAGCCCGGCTGGAACAGCACGCTCGAATGGCTGTGCAGGATTTCGAGCATCGCCCCGTCGCCGATCCGCCCCTGCTCGTGCAGCTTGTTGAGGATGTGGAAATGCACGAAGCAGGCGCAGCCCTCGTTCATCACCTGCGTCTGGCGCTGCGGATAGAAATACTGCGCGAGGTTGCGCACGATCCTGAGCACCTGCCGCTGCCACGGCTCCAGCACCGGGCTGTGGCGTTCGAGGAAGTAGATCAGGTTCTCTTCGGGCAGGCCGAGCGCATGGCGGCGCTGGGTGGCGCCGGTCTCGTGGTCCTGCGGGCGGTGCTCGGCCTCGATCCGGCTCCACAGGTAATGCGCCGCGCGCTCGTCCTCCTCGATCCGCCGCTCCGCGCGCTCGGCCTCGGCCCTGAGCGAGGGCTGCGCCGGGCGGCGGTGGCGGAACACGCTGGCGTTCATCAGCGCATGCGCCGCGTCGAGCGTGTGCTCCACCCGGGCCGGCCCGTGCCGCTCCTCGCATTGGCTGAGAAAATTGCGGGCATAGTCGAGATAATCGAGGATGCCGCGCGCATCGGTCCATTGCCGGAACAGGTGGTTGGACTTGAAGAAGTGATTGTGGCCGAAGGCGGCATGGGCGATCACCAGCGCCTGCATCGGCATGGTGTTCTCTTCGAGGCAGTAGCAGATGCAGGGGTCCGAGTTGATGACGATCTCGTAGGCCAGCCCCTGCGCGCCCTTCGAATAGAGCCGCTCATGGTGGATGAACTGCTTGCCGAAGGACCAGTGGCGATACATCAGCGGCATGCCGGTGGCGGAATAGGCGTCGAGCATCTGCTCGGTCGAGATGATCTCGATCTGGTTGGGATAGACGTCGAGGCCGAGATCCTCGCGCGAGATCTGCTCGATCGCCTCGGTGGTGCGCCGCAGCGTGTCGAAATCCCAATCGGGCCCGTCGAAGAGCAGCTCAGCCATGGGCCACCTCCCCCCGCTTGGCGAAGAGGTCGCGGAAGACCGGGTAGATGTCGCCCGCCCCCGCCACGCGCCGCATCGCGAAATTGGGCCAGCGTTCGGCCACCTCGCGGTAGGCCATCCAAAGCTCGGTGCCGCGCGCCGCGTCGCGCAGGATGCGCGCCTCGGCCTCGCCGATGATCTCGACATAGGCGAAGTGCTGGCAGATCTTCAGAAGCTCGCTTTCGAGCCAGATCTGGCAATCGCGGCTGTCGCCCTGGTAGTTGTCGCCATCCGAGGCCTGCGCCGCGTAGATGTTCCACTCCGAGGCGGGATAGCGCTCGGATTGCACGCGGTTCATCTCGGCCAGCGCGGTCGAGACCATGGTGCCGCCGCTCTCGCGCGAATGAAAGAAGGTCTCCTCGTCGACCTCGGAGGCCAGATGGGTGTGGCGGATGAAGACGAGGTCCACCGTCTCGTAGCGGCGCGTGAGAAACAGGTGCAGGAGCACGAAGAACCGCTTGGCGAGGTCCTTCTCGCGCGCGCCCATCGAGGCCGAGACGTCCATCAGGCAGAACATCACCGCCTGCGCGCGCGGCTCGGGCTGCGGCTCGAAATGGCTGTAGCGCAGGTCGAGCGGGTCGAGATAGGGCACGCGCTTGCGATGCGCGGTCAGCGCCTCGATCTCGGCCTGAAGCCGGATGATCTCCGCGCGCTGGGCGGCGTCGGGCTCGAACACCGCCTCGAGCGCGAAGAGCCGCTCGCGCAGCTCTTCGAGCACCGCGTCGGAGGGGCGGCGCAGCGCGATGCGGCGGCCCATGGCGCGGCGCATGGTGCGCCCGACATTGAGATTGGCCGGCGATCCGGTGACCGAAAGACCGGCCCGGCGCGGCCGCTGCACCGCGCTGCCCGCCAGCGCGCGCTTCACGAGGTCGGGCAGTTCGAGATCCTCGAAGAAGATGTCGAGAAACTCGTCGCGCGACAGGGCGAAGACGAAATCATCCTCGCCCTCGCCATCGGGCGCGCCCTTGCGCCCGGCCCCGCCGCCGCCCGCGGGCGGGCGCGCGATCTCGTCGCCCGCCCGGTATTCGCGGTTGCCGGGCAATACGCCCTCGCGCGTGCCGCCCTTCGCCGCGTGGCGAAAGCTCGGCTCGGAGAGGCTGTCGCGCGGCACCGAGACGTCGGTGCCCGCCTCCATGTCGGTGATGCCGCGCTTGCGGACGCTGGCATCCACCGCCTCGCGCACATGCGCCTTGATGCGCCCGATGAAGCGGCGGCGGTTGGGGGTGCTGCGGCCCTTGGGGTTGAGGCGGCGGTCGATGAAATGCGTCATGCCCGCCCCCGCCTCATCCGGCCTTGTTCACCCGCATGTACCATTCGACGAGCCTCCTGACCTGGCGCGGCGTATAGCCCCGCTCGCCCATCCGCTCGACGAACTCGGCATGCTTGGCATCCGTGTCCTTGTCGCGCTTGGCCCCGAAGCTGACCACCGGCAGTAGATCCTCGACGCGGGAGAACATCCGCTTCTCGATCACCCGGCGCAGCTTTTCGTAGCCGCGCCAATCGGGGTTGCGCCCCTCGTTCTCGGCCCGGGCGCGCAGCACGAACTTCACCACCTCGTTGCGGAAATCCTTGGGGTTCGACACGCCGGCGGGCTTTTCGATCTTGGCCAGTTCCGCCTCCAGCACGTCGCGGTCGAACATCTGGCCGGTATCGGGGTCCTTGAAGTCCTGATCCTCGATCCAGGCATCGGCATAGGCGATGTAGCGGTCGAACAGGTTCTGGCCGTAATCGGAATAGCTTTCGAGATAGGCCTTCTGGATCTCCTCGCCGATGAACTCGGCATAGCGCGGCGCGAGATCGGATTTCAGGAAATCGAGATAGCGCTGTTCCACCTCCTCGGGGAACTGCTCGCGCCGCACCGCCTGTTCGAGCACATACATCAGATGCACCGGATCGGCGCCGACCTCGTCGACATCGTGGTTGATCGTCTCGGCCAGCACCTTGAAGGCAAAGCGGGTGGAGACGCCGGTCATCCCCTCGTCGGCGCCCGCCGCGTCGCGGTATTCCTGCAAGCTGCGCGCCTTGGGATCGGTGTGCTTGAGCGTCTCGCCGTCATAGGTCCGAAGCTTGGCATAGAGCGTGGAGTTCTCATGCGCCTGCAGGCGGGTGAGCACCGAGAAGCGCGCGAGAATGGGCAGCGTCTCGGGCGCGCAGGGCGCGGTGCCCAGCGAGCTTTCGCGCAACAGCTTGTCGTAGATCCGCGCCTCCTCGGTCGCGCGCAGGCAATAGGGGATCTTCACCACCGAGATCCGGTCGAGGAAGGCCTCGTTGTTGCGGTTGCCCTTGAACTGGCGCCACTCGGCCTCGTTGGAGTGGGCGATGATGAGGCCCTGATAGGGCATCGCGCCGATATTCTCGGTGCCGGTATAGCTGCCCTCCTGCGTCGCGGTCAAAAGCGGGTGCAGCACCTTGATCGGCGCCTTGAACATCTCCACGAATTCGAGAAGCCCCTGCGTGGTGCGGTTGAGCCCGCCCGAATAGCTGTAGGCGTCGGGGTCGTCCTGACCCATGTGTTCGAGCTTGCGGATGTCGAGCTTGCCGACGAGCGCGGAGACGTCCTGGTTGTTCTCGTCGCCCGGCTCGGTCTTGGTGACGCCGATCTGCCTGAGCCGCGAGGGCTGCATCCTGACCACCGAGAACTGGCTGATATCGCCGCCGAACTCCTCCAGCCGCTTGACCGCCCAAGGGGAGATCAGCCCCGTGAGCAGGCGGCGCGGAATGTCGTATTTGTCCTCCAGAAGATCGCCGAAGCGCTCGCGGTCGAACAGCCCCAGCGGGCTTTCGAAGACCGGGCTGATCTGGTCGCCCGCCTTGAGGACATAGATCGGCTCCTTTTCCATCAGCGCCTTGAGGATCTCGGCGATGGTCGATTTGCCGCCGCCGACGGGGCCGAGCAGATAGAGGATCTGCTTGCGCTCCTCCAATCCCTGGCTGGCATGGCGGAAGAAGCCGACGATCCGCTCGACCACCTCCTCGTTGCCATAGAGGCTTTCGAAGGCGCGGTAGATCTTGACGGTGCGGTTGAGAAAGATCCGTCCCAGCCGCTGGTCATGGCTGGTGTCGACCAGCTCCGGCTCGCCTATCGCGCGCATCATGCGCTCGGCGGCGGTGGCGCGCACGGACGGGTCCTCCCGACATCGCAGCAGGTATTCCTGCAGGCTCAGCTCCTCGGTGCGGGTGCTGGCATAGCTTTCGGCATAGCGGGTAAAGACATCCATCGGCCCATTCTCTCGTCGGTTGGCGCCTCTCGGCGCGCGTTCCGTCCCTCAGGCGAATCTTTTTCTTTCCATTATATTACGTGGGGATGGCATATTCGCAAATCACGTAGATTTACGAAACGTCACGTATCATCTTTCGCTGAGCCCCGCGTGAGGCCGCCAAGGGCCCCGGCCCGCGCCCCTGGCCCGCGCACCCGCACGCCGCGCGCGCCGCGCGGCATCGGGCCAAGCACGGGGCGCACAATCTGCGGGACAGGTTGCGAGACGGGCCGTGGGACAAGGCGACCGCGCAAGGGCCTGCCGCCAGCGCGCCCTTTCGCCGGCACCCATCGCCCGCCTCACGCGCTGCCCCGGCCCGCCCCGGCAGGCATGGCCTGCCGCCCTCCTGCGCCGCCGCACCCCGCCGCGCGGCAACGCAGCGTCACGAAATTCGGAACGCCGCGTCGCCGATGGCGTCCCCGCCACGCGCGGGCAAATGATGGGGCCGAGGCAGAATTGATATTGAACAAGAAAAGGTTACGGCGATGACGGATGATGCGGGCTTGCGGCCTCTCTACCTGTTTCTCTTTGCCGCAGGCATCGGCATCCTGACCCTGCTGGCGACCAGGGCGCCGGTCTACGACACCGTGCTTCTCGCCGGACCGGCAAGCGGCCCCGCCGGGGCCGAAGCCGTCGGCCTGTCGGCCCGTCACAGGTAAAGGCCCCGCCCCCCCCGAAACGCCCTGCAGGAGCAAGGATTCGGCGCGCCCCGAGGCATATGATGGAATGGGACGGAACCGGCCGGGCCGATTGCATCCGCCGCAGCACTTCCACTAGCCTCGGCCCGGCAAGGGCGCGATCAGGACGGAACATGCGATGCAAGACGGCACCTCCCCCACCCCCCAAGAGGTGCGGTCGCCCCGCCCGCTTCTGGTGTTCGGCGATGACGGATCCCGCGGCTGGGGCCCGATCGAGCATTTCGCCCACCTCGCGGCGAAGTTGCTCGGCCTCGACCTCCAGCGCCCGCCGCTTTGGCGCCCATCGAGACTTCGCGCCGCCCGGCAGGCCCTCATGCCCCCGCGCAAGGGAACGACACCGGGGGCGATCTACCTGGCCAAATCGCCCGGTGACGTGAAATCCCTGATGGCGCTGGAGGGCTTCGACAGGCCCCGGCGCTTCCGCGCGCTCTGGATCGTCGACAGTTTCTGGACCGAATGGGCGCCCTCGGCCCGGCTGATGCGGCATTTCGATCTGGTCGTCTACATGCAGAAAGGGGAAGCCGCGTTCTACGATGCCCTCGCGCCGGGGCGGAGCCTTCATCTCGGCTGGGGCGCGGATGTGCTCGATCTCGGATCACGCGCGGCCGAGCGCCCCGTCGATCTTCTGCGCGTCGGACGGCAGCCGCCGGACTGGGAGGATGATGCGCGCAGCCAGGCGGCCTGCGAAGCGGCGGGGCTGCGTTTCGCGGGCCGTCCGCCCTTCCTCCCGCATGACCCGGCCGACCCGTCATCGGGGCATCGCGATCTCTGCGCCCGCTACGCGCAGGCGAAATACGTGATGGCGCATTCCAACCTCGCGGCCCCCGCCCCCTACACCCATCCGCGCAAGGAATACCTGACCGGCCGATGGACCGACGCGCTCGCCGCCGGCGCGGTAGTGGCCGGGGTCCAGCCCTTCGGCGACGCCTCGGCCGAGGATCTGCTCTGGCCCGGCGCGACCCTGGATTTCGATCGCATCGACCTGACCCACAACCTCGCGGCCCTGAGCGAGGCCGTGGCGGACTGGTCCCCCGCCATCGCGCGGCGGAACCATCGCCGGGCGCTGAAGCAGCTGGACTGGCGCTGGAGGATCAAGGCGCTGGCAGAGCGCCTCGGCCTCGAAAATCCCGAACTGGCTTCGGAGCTCGCCCGTCTCGACCAAGCGATCGCGACCGCACCGGCGTGATGGCGCCAGCTTCTCCGTCGATGCCGCGCAAAGCGGCCTCGGACAGACCCGGCCATGGCTGGATGCACAAAAAGGTCTCATGGGAAAATGGCGGAGCGAGAGGGATTGCGCTCAGGATGAGTTTCTATCTAACATGTTGATATTGCACGAACCTCCGCCACGCGTGCACCATATTGTGCACCAATATGTGCACCAAAAAATGGCCATTGCACTCACGGATAGGTCGCTTTTCCATTGAATACGGGTGATTGAATTCCTGACATGAACGACGAGCTAGAGGTTCGCCGGGCCTTCTCTGCTCATCTCTGCGTAATGATCCAAGCGCTCATCAACACGACTATGGATCATACTGCGCAGGTTCGAGAGAAGTTCTCCTGCCCTCTCGACTGCAGCAAGACGCTTTGCTTGGGCGCTTGTTGTATCGAGGGCTATATTGAAGGCCTCTGCGACGCTATCTTCAAATTCGTACACACCTTCGGCCCAATCTTCTCCGTCCGCAAAACGGCTTAGGTTGGCATCTTGTAGTGTGTCTATCACTTGGCCGATGACTGACCGCGCTTCAGCTTCAAGCTCTTCTAGCTGTAGAGACGACTCATCAATGGCAGTTCTTGTCTGAGCGACCGCATTCAGCCTCCGGATGATAGGAGGTAGATCCGAAGAAGCAGAGCGGATCGGATCCCGGACTGATGAACGAAACTCTTCTAAACGGATCGCCCGAGCCTTCTGCTCGCGCTCTAACCTTTGGATTTCGTTTCTGTTTTCTCTCGCCTCGTTGGAGTTCACTTGGTTTCGCCAAGTGTTATACAGGCTAAGCCAGAACCCCAGGATGCTTATCCCAGCGACAACCCACAGCCGCCAATCTGTGACTGCTTCCTGCACCTCGGGCTTGTCAGCAACTTGCTTAAGAAAGGGCTGAACCACGCTTAGTATTCACCCTATCGATTCCACGCATGATTTGCTCCATCACCGAAGGAGAGGCATGGAACCGGTACAGGTCTAGGAAGTCCTGACCGGCAGTACGAACAGACTTTGCAAACATACCTTGGAAGAAGGAGGTAGTAATACCTTCCAAGTTCGGAGGAATTTGGACATCGACCGGCTCTCCCGCCTCGTCCATGGCATCCAATCCAAACTCTTGACGTGCAATCAGACCGCGCTCATGACCGGTAAGGTTGCGCACCTTCCCGCCCGTCAGCACCGCTAGATCGATCGTCGGCATCATCAGCTCCCGTGGCATGAGCCCGCTCATAATAGTCCCGATCAAGTATGAATCCTATACTTATAGCAGTGCCAGGCAAGTCCGCATCCAGATCAAAGACGAAGCGCTCGTCCGGCGGCGCGTCCTTACTATTATCTCGATTGCACCACAAGACACGTGGAGCTTGTGGATCAGACCCCCTCTGCCCCCTTATGTAGGGATCTCTCAGTTGGATACATGAGGAACCTGACACAATTGTGACGCGAGGCTTGTACCCGTCCGCTTCCGTATGCCCGAGTAAAGAGACGAGATCGAGCATTTCTTGCAAACCGAAGCCCCCTCGCCCCTCTGCATCAGCTTCCGGTACACATGTAACGCCGTCTTGCAGCGCGGCGAGGGTTCGCAAGGTGACCTCTGACTGCGGAGCCCCACGCGCTTTCATCTCCCGCACGTAGGCGTCAAGCTGATTGCAGACTTCAGGCAACGCTCTTGTGAGACTCTCCGAAAATGTGTCCCCAAGGTTGACAATTCCGATATAAACTCGGAACAACCACTCCCCAGTTGCTTCATCTTGGCGCCGGACCATACAGCCAGAGACTGACCAAGCTCCATCCCTCCGGCCACCGTCACCGTGTCGCTCTGCGTTCTCAAGAAGTTCTCCTAGGATATTCTTGATCCAGCCGACGCCACTGTCGGTTAACGACATATTGATCTCGGCTAGCCACGCGTCGAGTGCATCACAAAACTCGTCGCTCGCGACCTCACGAGTTTGCACGTCGGTAAAGGAGGCCCGTGAAGCGGTTGACCCTGCTCCTCGACGGCGACAAAGGGGGAATCCCCATACATCGGAGAGCTCAGTAACACCCCGGACACCGATTCCCATCGCCTGCGGAATTCCTACGGCTGTCAGAACCTTTTGCATAGGCAATTCCATCCGTCCGCCCTCGAAGACCGGCAGCATCTGCCCCCAGCACTCCATCAGCAGCATGAATGGGCTGACGTCGAGGCAAACATGGTCATTGAAATCAATGCGAACCTCAGCCGCTTCGGCCTCAGCGTGGGCGATCCTCCTCAAACCTTGGATAGTTCCTTTGGGATCGTCCAAAAAAGAAAAGTTGCTCAGCTCGATCCGCTCTTCTCGAGACGTGTCGCGGTCCCTCAGTTCCTTCCAACCACTGTCCGAGCGTCTCTCTGGGTAGAGCCGATCCAAAAGCAATGAGGAGCGGCGCTTACGAAGTAGTATGACTTGCTGTTCAGGCGTCATCCGCACCTGCCGCTTCCTGCTCTTGAAGCGCCTTCGGACAAGCTTGCGAATAGTCCGCTTGGTCGCCATGCGCGCCTTCGGGGGCTGGCCCCTGACGTTCCAGTCTGAGCGAAGACCTTCACGCATAATCGCCATGGTCCGGCGCAGCAGATACTCATGATGGTGCGGGCCTATACTCAAATAGTCTTTCTCAACCCGCATCTGAAAGCGAGAGATCAAATTTCTCAGAGAATGCACGATAAGGGACTCGCCTGTTAGCTGTAGTCTCATTAACCGAGAACCAGCACATGGTCGACTACCTTGGCCTTGGTGGTGCAGCGCCAAAGATAATTATTGCGCCACCCGGATCAGCTCAACGAAGTCTCTCTTTTCGCGCTCCTGAAAGCAAGTGAGAGCCGCCCGCCGTTCTCTAGCGGGCGGACTTGTATCAGGCCGGCGTGTGGCAAGGCCCCGGACAGCGATCGAGAGCGAGGACACGCGCGGGCATCAGCCGCGGCCCCCACCGATCTTCGCGGTCGCGCGGATCCGCCCGATGATCGCCAGGATGCCACCCACGCCCGAGGCGATCTCCGCCGCATGCTAGCCTAGCGAGACCTGATCAGCTGGCGAGACGGTCACGCCCCAGATGATCTGCACCAAGGCCGCCTCGTTACGGCGCAAGGTCATGCCACGGAGTGCGAGCCGTCAATGGGCAGCGGTGTCACCGTGGGATAGGCTACGTTGTGCCAAGCCCGCGCCGCTTTTCTTCGCGGCTGGATAACCGAGGAAGAACTCAGGTCCGTATATCAAGGGTGTAGCTTCAGAGACGGTCGAAAATTCTGGGACGGAACCGACCCAATTTCGATGGGTTGGTACGTCCGTCCGCTCAACTCGAGAAACCCCAATGACCGACAAGACACTGACCGAGCAGCTGCAACGCCTCGCAGGGATCTTCCTGCTGATACCGTGGTTATCCGTTGTTCTTGCCGTTCGCATCATCGGCGGACGACAACCGGCGGCGCGGCTGCTGGGCATCATACTGGAGCCGGATGACCGCGCCGCCCTTCGCAAATGAGAACCGCCCGCCAGAGTAATCCGGCGGGCGGCATCGTATCAGGTCGGCGTGGGGCAAGGGCCCGGACAGCGATTGATGGAAAGGACATGCGCGGACATCACCCGCGGCCCCCACCGATCTTCGCGGTAGCTCGGATCCGCCCGATGATCGCCAGGATGCCACCCACGCCCGAGGCGATCTCCGCGAAATGTTGGCCGAGTGACACTTGGTCAGCAGGCGAGACGGCCACGCCCCAGATGATCTGCACCAGGGCGGCGACGACGGCAGCGAGGCCGCCCCAGATGGTCAGGGACTGCAGGGCGGATTTGTAGTTGGTCATGGTGTTGCTCCTTTCTAAGCGTGGGAAATTAGGCCGCCGGCCGCGCGAGATGCGCGGCGGTCAAGGCGTGGATCTGAGCGATGAGGTTTTCGGGGGTATCGGCTCCCTGCCCCGGCGCGACCGGCGGCACGGCAGGTCGCTGCATGCGCGTCAGCAGCTCGGCGCCGGTGATCGTCTTCAGCACACCGCGCAGCTTGCCGCGCTCGTCGACGCGCCAGATCGCGATCTCGTCGCCGTTCCAGTCATAGTCGCCGGTGTCGAAGAGCCTCTTCTCGGCCGTGCGGCGTTTGCGGATCTCCGGTGGCCGGAGCCAGCCGAAAAAGTGCTCGGAGGCCTTCGGGTCACCGGCGTTGATCTGCTGCGTCAGGATCGCGCGGTAGATGCCGCCGGTGTTCAGGTCGAAGGAGCCGAGCGCGTCGAACTGGTGCTGCGCGAGCGGCACTTTGATCGCATCGCTCACCCGCGCCTCGTAGCTCGCGATGTCGGCCCGGAAGACCTCGATCGCATGGTTAATGGCCGCGTCGAGATCGGCCGGCATGCCGCGCGGCAGGTCCGCCGGATCGATGCCGCCCGCGTTCTTCGTGTGGCCGATGCCGTAGGTCAAGACGCCCACGCTGTCGTAATAGGGCGCGGGCACGATGCCCTCGTGCTCGCAAATCTCGAGCAGGCCGCGATCGCTGATCTGCATGATGATCTCCCATGCGAAGAGACCCCGCTGGCGGGGCCGGTGGTTGGTGATGTCGGTAGGGTCAGCCCTGGCGGCGCTGTCGTCGCGCGGCGGCCCGCCTGCGCAGGCGACGCCACATGTGCCGGCGCCAGGACACGGCGCAGAAGGTGAAGGTCAGGCCGATCTTCGAGGCGATGATCCAGATGTCGCGCGCCTCATCTCCAAGGCGCAGGAAAGCGGTGACCAGCACCGTGAGGCTCACCCAGGCAAAGCCGGCGGCGATGACCAGGCCGGGTGGCCGCGACACCAACGCGTTCTGATGGGCCAGCCACCAGCAGACGACGACGAGCGTGCCCGACGAGAGCGTATGTGCGATGAGCATGAGGTCAGCCATTGTCCTTGCCTCCCGGTGGCAGCAGGCGGCGGCGAAGCGCATGGACGGCGGCTATACCGCCCTCCCCCATGAGGAAGCCCGCGGCGAGATAGGCGGAGATGCCCGCGCCGGTGAGCGAGTCGATCAAGTGCCCGACCACGCCGCCGAGGAAGATGGCCGAGAGCGCGCCGATGACGCCGTGCAGGGCCCGGCGGGCCCAGCTCTCCTCTGGTAACGACAAAGCGCGCACGAGGGCCCCGCCGGCGCCGGAGACGATCAGGGCCGAGACATGCTCGGGCGCGGCGCCGAGGAGGCGCGAGACTTCGTCGAGGAGGCTCATGTCGGCGCCTTGCGGCAGTCGTGGGCGTTGCCAACCAGTCGGCTGCGGAGATCGGCATGTATATCGAGCATATGCCCACCTTTCGTATCGCGCGGTAGCGCTGATTTGCATTGTATGACGTACAGCCCGGCCGGATCTTGACAGGCCCTTCGCAAATGAAGAACTGCGGCCATGTCACCCTAGGCCGAGCTTGATCGCGCGCATGGTCAGGTCCACCGATCCGCCGCCAGTGTTGAGCACTTGAAAGTCCAATCCGGCCCCGGATGCTGAAAGCAGGTTCCCTACTGTTTTGAACACGGTCACGCTGTTGTTCGCACCGACTGCGACAATCCCGGCCCAATGCTGTTGATCGGTGCGGAAATAGGCCCCCCGATCCACCGAGACGAACCAGAAGCCATGATCACTCGTTGTGAAGCTATGCAAAGTGGTGGTTTGCCCAGAGGGGCAACTCACGGGGGAGCCTGTTTTGAGAGACAGCAGCCCCTCGCCCGTCACACTCAGGCTCTCAACCTGCGCCATGGTAGCGGTCAGGTCCGTCACCTCAGCCTTGCCGAAGTGAGCATTGCTCGCAACAGCCGCGAAGCTCTGGATATAGTGGAAGCCCGGCGAAACGATCACCTTATCAATCTCGATATTCACCCCTTCGGTGACATGGCTAAACATCAAGATCGGGCCGTTC
>JACLAD010001818.1_pt1 | contig 12476 bp, 12 predicted proteins | sample 8027901 | NCBI WGS metagenome assembly JACLAD01 (sample SAMN15725071, study PRJNA655200) | protist metagenome | isolation source: fluorescence activated cell sorting (FACS) single amplified genomes of... | place: Spain: Blaines Bay Microbial Observatory, Mediterranean Sea | collected 2016-07-05
GATCATCTTCTTCTACGCCACCTGGGAAGCCAGCCGGAAGAAGCGCCCAGCCGGTGACAATCCGTGGGGCGATGGCGCAACGACGCTGGAATGGACCCTGAGCTCGCCTCCGCCGTTCCACCAGTTCTCGACGCTGCCCAAGTTCGAGAGCAAGGACGCGCACTAGGCGCTCCGGACGGACAAGTTCTGCGGATCGCGCCCCGGCGCGGTCCGTTCACCAAGGAAAGACCCGTGGCCTATATCGACAACAGCAGTGATGTTCCCGCCCTTGCCGGCGGTGCGCGCGTCGAGGATTACCTCGCGCTGCTGAAGCCGCGCGTCATGTCGCTGGTGGTATTCGTTGCATTGGTCGGCATGCTTGTCGCACCCGGTGGCATCAATCCCTTTGTCGGGCTGATTGCCATTGTCTGCATTGCGATCGGGGCGGGGGCCTCTGGTGCGCTCAACATGTGGTATGACGCCGATATCGACGCCGTGATGAGCCGCACACAGAACCGCCCGATCCCGGCCGGCCGGATGACCGGTGGGGAAGCATTGGCCTTTGGCCTGATCCTTTCGGTATTCTCCGTGACCCTTCTGGGCCTGGCCACCAATTGGGTCGCCGGCGGATTTCTTGCCTTCACCATCTTCTTTTATGCCGTCGTCTATACGATGTGGCTCAAGCGCTCGACGCCGCAGAACATCGTCATCGGTGGCGCCGCCGGGGCCTTTCCGCCCATGGTCGGCTGGGCCGCCGTCACCGGCACGCTGAGCTGGGAGAGCTTTGCGCTCTTTCTCATCATCTTCCTCTGGACCCCGCCCCATTTCTGGGCGCTGGCGCTCTACAAGCAGGGCGATTACGGCGCTGCCGGCATCCCCATGATGCCCAATGTGGCGGGTGAAAAATCCACCAAGTGGCAGATTTTCGGCTATTCCATTGCTCTGGCTGTCTCGAGCGTGCTGCCCAATCTGCTCGGCTTTTCGGGCTGGGTCTATGGCGCGGTCGCCGCGGTGACCGGGCTGAGCTTCATCTGGCTGTCGCTGCGCCTGCTGCGTGCCCCCGACAGCGTCTCCATGCGCCGCACTGCGCGAACATTGTTCACCTATTCCCTGAGCTATCTCTTCGTGCTGTTCCTGGCGCTGCTGACTGACAATATCGCCTTGCGGCTGGGAGTAATCTGACCATGGCTGAATCCACCGGCGCCAAGCTCGCCCCCAACGGGATGACCGAAGAGCAGCAGGAAGCCTTCCGCAAGCAGCGCCGCCGTCGTTCGCTGGCACTGGCCGGCGCGCTGGCTTTGTTCGCGCTGACCTTTTATGTGCTGACCATCATCAAGATGGGTCCAGCCCTGTTCGACCGGGCAATGTGATGGCCGATACCACCGCGTCCTACCACCAGACCGATCCGGGCAAGCGCAACAAGCGCGTGGCCGTGGTGCTGGCCGGCGTGGCGGCGGGCATGGTGGGGCTGGCCTTCGCCTCGGTGCCGCTCTACCAGATTTTCTGCCAGGTGACCGGCTTTGGCGGGACCACCCAGGTGGCCTCGGACAATCCCAAGGGCGTCATCGCCCGTGACATGAAGGTGCGGTTCGATGTCAATATCGACCACGCGCTGGACTGGACCGTCACCCCGGCAGCGCCGATCACAGATCAGATCGGCCGCGTCGATACGGTCAACTACATCGCGACCAACAATTCCGACAAGCCGATCACCGGTCAGGCGATCTTCAATGTGGTGCCCGACAAAGCCGGCTACTACTTCAACAAGATCGAGTGCTTCTGCTTCACCGAGCAGACGCTTCAGCCTGGTGAAACGGTTGAAATGCCCATCGTGTTTTTCGTCGATCCTGATATCGATGAGAACCGCGAACTCGACACCATCAAAGAGATCACACTCTCTTATACGTTCTACGCTTCAGACAGTGAGGGAAGCTGACCATGGCTGCCATTGAGAAGAACCATGACTATCACATGGTCGAACCCAGCCCCTGGCCGTTCGTAATTTCGGTCTCGGTCTTCGTAATGATGATCGGTGCCATCGCCTGGATGCAGGACTGGACACCCTGGCTGTTCTTCATTGGCCTGGCCGGTGTGCTTTACACATTCTACGCCTGGTGGGCCGACGTGGTGAAGGAAGCCAATAACGGCGTCGACCATACCCCGGTCGTGCAGATGCACCACCGCTACGGCATGATGCTGTTCATCGCTTCGGAAGTGATGTTCTTCGTGGCCTGGTTCTGGGCCTATTTCGATGGCTTCTTCCGCCTCGACGATATCGAACAATATGCCCGCGTTGCTGCAACTGGCGGTCACTGGCCCCCAATGGGCGTGGAGCTGTTCGACCCGTTCCACCTGCCGCTGTTCAACACGCTGATCCTGCTCACCTCGGGCACCACCGTCACCTGGGCGCACCATGCGCTGCTGGAGAACGACCGCCAGGGCCTGCGCTGGGGCCTGGTATTGACCGTCGCCCTGGGCATCCTGTTCTCCTTCGTGCAGTATCTCGAATACAGCCACGCTGCCTTCTCGTTCTCAGGCAATTACTATGGCGCCACCTTCTTCATGGCGACCGGCTTCCACGGCTTCCACGTGCTGATCGGTACGGTCTTCCTGGCCGTCTGCCTGATCCGCGCTGAAATGGGCCAGTTTACCCCGGAACGCCACCTCGGCTTCGAGTTCGCCGCCTGGTACTGGCACTTCGTGGACGTGGTCTGGCTGTTCCTGTTTGCCTCGGTCTATGTCTGGGGCGCCTGGGGCGTCGCCCTGAGCCACTAAGGCCAGGCGTATGATGAAAAAGGGGCGCGGCATGGCTGCGCCCTTTTTCTTTGTTCGGGGAGTTTTGCGATGACCGAGCCCAATCCCATCCTTGCGGGGCTGACCTGCCGCTGTCCGCGCTGCGGCAAGGGCAAGCTGTTCGCGGGCTATCTCAAGCTGCGCCAGGCCTGTGCGCTCTGTGGGCTGAGCTATGACTTTGCCGATAGCGGCGATGGCCCGGCGGTCTTCGTGATTTTTCTGGTGGCGCCGCTGGTCATCATCCTGGCGCTGCTGGTGGGATCGATCTGGACGCTGCAGCCCTGGGTGCATCTGCTGATTTGGCTGCCGGCCACCGTCATCCTGAGCCTGGTGCTCCTGCCCCCGTTCAAGGGCGTCCTGATCGATCTGCAATATTCCAACGATGCCCATGAGGGACGCCTATGAGCCAGAAGGCCACACGCCAATTGCGCTGGACCGATTGGCTGTTCACCGCGCTGATGCTGGTGCTGGCCGTCGTCTGCGTGTTTCTGGGCAATTGGCAGATGGCCCGGCTCGCCGAAAAGGAAGCCCTGGTGGCCGCCGTCGACCAACGGCTGTCCTCCGAACCGGCCACCGCGCCGGGAGCCGAAGTGTGGGCCACGCTCGATATGGAGCAGTGGAACTTCCGGCCCGTCACCCTTACCGGCAGCTATCGCTACACGCAGACGGTGACGGTGTTCACCAGCCTTGCCAATGCGCGCGGGCACTTTTCCGGGCCCGGCTATTGGGTGGTCACGCCCTTTGAGCTGGATACCGGCGGGACGGCCTTCGTCAATCGCGGCTTCGTGCCCCAGGAGTATCAGGAGCAGGCCGCGCTTGGCGATCTGCACGGCGACGATCCGGGCAGCGTCACCATTGCCGGGCTGTTCCGTCCCGGCGAGGCGGTTGGCTTCATGGCGCCGGAGCCCAATATGTCCGACCGCATCGAATGGGTGCGCAATCCTGAGCGGCTGGCGGCCATGGTCGATCCGGCCCTGGCTCCGATCGCGCCCTTTTATGTTGATCTGCTGGCCGCCGGCGCGGGCGATTTGCCCCAGGGCGGGGAGACCGTTGTGCGCTTCACCAACAATCATTTCGGCTATGCGCTGACCTGGTATGGCTTTGCCATTGTTGCTGTCGTGATGCTCGGTTTCTGGCTGTGGCGGCAACGCCGGACGCCGCTCCCGTCCGCTTGATGCTGGCCAAACCTTGCAGCTACGGTCTGGTTTGACTAGGTTGCGACAATTCTAGAAGGGCTCTTCCCCCCGATGCAGTTTGTTTCCACGCGCGGCCAGGCGCCGGCGCTCGGCTTCTCCGACGCAGTTCTGGCAGGACTTGCCGCTGATGGCGGTCTTTATGTTCCGGCCTCCTGGCCCCAGATCGGCGCCGACGAGATCGCCGGTTTTGCCGGCAAGCCCTATGCCGATGTGGCCTATGCGGTAATCTCGCGTTTTACCGGCGACGAAATTCCTGCGGACAAGCTCAAAGCCATCATCGATGCGGCCTATGCCAGCTTCCGTCATCCCTCGGTGGCACCGCTGGTGGAACTGGAGCCGGGCCATTTTGTGCTCGAACTGTTCCATGGCCCGACGCTCGCCTTCAAGGATGTGGCCATGCAGTTCCTCAGCCGGGTGATGGACCACATCCTGGCCGAACGGGGCCTGCGCGCGACCATTGTCGGGGCCACTTCGGGCGATACTGGTTCGGCCGCCATCGAGGCCTTTCGAGGGCGCGACACCACCGACATCTTCATTCTGCACCCCAAGGGGCGCACCTCCGAGGTGCAGCGCCGGCAGATGACCACGGTGCTCGACGACAATGTCCACAATATTGCGCTCGAAGGCACGTTTGACGATTGCCAGGACGCGGTGAAGGCCATGTTCAACAATCACGGCTTCCGCGACCGGGTGCGCCTGTCCGGCGTCAATTCGATCAATTGGGGCCGGATCGTCGCGCAGATTGTCTATTATTTCACGGCCGCCGTTTCCCTTGGCGCACCGCAGCGCAAGGTGAGCTTCACCGTGCCGACCGGCAATTTCGGGGACATTTTTGCCGGCTATTGCGCCCGGCAGATGGGCCTGCCGATCGAGAAGCTGGTGATTGCCACCAACGCCAATGACATCCTGAAACGCACGCTCGACACCGGGCGCTACGAGATGGCGGGCGTTGCGCCCACCATCAGCCCGTCGATGGATATCCAGATTTCGTCCAATTTCGAGCGCCTGCTGTTTGAGAGCGCCGGGCGCGATGCCGAAATTGTCAATCGCATGATGGCGGGGCTCAAGCAGTCGCGCGGCTTCGCTCTGCCCGACACGGCCATTGCCGCCATTCGCCGGGATTTCGCCGCCGGCACGACTGACGAGGCCGCGACCCGCAAGGTGATTGCCGACACCCATAAGGCCTCGGCCTATCTGCTCGATCCGCATACGGCGGTCGGCGTCGGGGTTGCGCGCAGCCAGGCACACAGCCAAATTCCCATGATCACGCTGGCAACGGCGCATCCGGCCAAGTTTCCGGCCGCAGTGGCCGAGGCATCGGGCATCGAGCCCGCTCTGCCCGACTGGCTGGGTGATCTCTACGAGCGGCCCGAACGGGTCACGGTGCTGGACAATGACCAGCGCCAGATTGAAGACTTCATCGTGGCCCGCAGCCGCGCCTGAACGACACGGAAGAGCCGCGGTCGTTTCGGCCGCCGGTTCAGGAGGACCAGTGTGAGCGTAAGATCAACGACCCTGAAGAACGGCATGGTGGTGCTCACCGACAATATGCCCCATCTCGAAAGCGCATCTCTGGGCGTCTGGGTGAAGGCCGGGGCGCGGTCCGAGCGCAAGACCGAGCATGGTATTTCGCATCTGCTCGAACACATGGCCTTCAAGGGCACCGGCTCGCGTTCTGCGCTCGAGATTGCCGAGGCGATCGAAAATGTCGGGGGCGATCTCAACGCCGCGACGTCCATCGAGCATACCGGCTATTTTGCCCGGGTGCTCAAGGACGATGTCGTCCTGGCCGCCGATATCCTGGCCGACATCCTGCAGAATTCGACACTCGACGAGGGTGAGCTGGCGCGCGAAAAGCAAGTGATCGTGCAGGAGATCGGCGCGGCGCGCGACAATCCGGACGACCATGTCTTCGACCTGTTCCAGGAAGCGGCCTATCCCACCCAGCCCATCGGCCGCACCATTCTGGGCACGGTGGATTCGGTGCGCGAATTCAACCCGGACATGATCCGCAAATATATGCGCCGCAATTATGTGGGTGACCGCATGGTGATTGCTGCCGCCGGCAATGTCGATCACGACGGGCTGGTGCGGGTGGCCGAGCAGCGCTTTGCCGATCTCGTCCCCAATGGCGCCCCTGATCCGCAGCGGGCCGAATATCACGGCGGCCAGGAAAGGCTGATTTCCGACCACGAGCAGGCCCATATCGTGCTTGGCTTTGAGGGGCGTGCCTATAATTCGGACGGCTTTTATGCGGCCCAGGTGCTGGCCTCCATTCTTGGCGGCGGCATGAGTTCGCGCCTGTTCCAGGAAATCCGTGAAAAGCGGGGCCTGTGCTATTCGGTCTATTCCTTCCACTGGGCCTTTGCCGATAGCGGCGTGTTCGGCGTTGCGGCGGCCACCGGGGAAGAGGAAGTGGGCGAACTCGTGCCGGTGGTGATCGACGAACTGCGCCGGGCCACCGAGACCATCAGCGATGAGGAAGTGGTGCGCGTGCGCAACCAGATCCGCGCCGGGCTGCTGATGTCGCTCGAGAGCCCCTCGGCCCGCGCCGGCCAGCTTGCCCGCCAGCAGATCCTGTGGGGCCGTCCCATCGAGATGCATGAGACCGTGGAGCGCATCAACCGCATCACGGCCCAGCGGGTGCGTGACGTGGCCGAACAGATTTTCACCTCGGGTACCCCGACGCTTGCCGGTATCGGGCCGATCAGCCGCCTCGCCGATGTCGAAAGCATCGGCGATACGCTCAAGCGCTGATCCCATGTTCTGGCCCTGGTCCTCGCCGGCGCCTCTGGTCACCCTACGCGGGCAGCGCGTTTTGCTGCGCTTGCCGCAAATGCGCGACTACGAGGCCTGGCACAGGCTGCGCCGCGACAGCCAGGAATTCCTGCGCCCCTACGAGCCGCGCTGGACCGAGCTTGACCTGGCCCGCCGCGTTTATGCCATGCGCGTGCGCCGCGCCCGGCAGGAGGTGGAAGAAGGGACCGACTACACCTTCTTTGTTTTCTCGCATGACGGGCGGCACGAGCAATTGGTCGGCGGCATCACGTTGTCCAATATTCGCCGCCGCGCCGCCCAGTTCGTCAGCCTGGGCTACTGGATGGGGCAGAACCATGCCGGCAAGGGCCTGATGACCGAGGCCGTCGGCGTGGTCGTGCCGTTCATTTTCGAAGCGCTCGACCTGCATCGCATTCATGCCGCCTTCCTGCCCGGCAATATCGCCTCGCGGCGCGTATTGGAAAAGAATGGCTTTGTCGAAGAAGGCTTTGCCGAGCACTATCTGCAGATCAATGGGCGCTGGGAAGATCACGTGCTGATGGGTCTGACGCGGGAGCGCTGGGAACTGGCGCGGCTGGGCCAGCGCCACATCGATCATTCCCGCTTCGCCTGACCATCAATTTCCCTGTGTGTTGCGCCTTGGCAACAGGCAAGGACGCTTGTCGCAAGCGTCAATCTCTCGTACCAAGTGAACGTTCCGCTGGAGGATCAAGAAGACAAGGGCCTGTCCGCATAGCACGCGCTGTCACCGGACTGCCGCCATAAAGAAGCCTAGCGCCGGATTTAACTGCTTTTGATGCGTCATTTTCTTGCATTCGCGTTCTGTCTAGCGTTCGCGCTGTTCGGCCTCGCGCCCGCCAAGGGCTTCGAGGTCATCTCGGTTCCCGAGGATGTCAACGCCGTCAATCTGTCCGACGTGGTCGAAATCGTGCCCGGTCAGGATGGGCGCGTGCAATTGTCCACCGCGCCCGACGCCGACGGCATCATCCGCCGCATCGAAGTGCTGGCCAGTGACCCCGAGACCAGCCCCTATTTCGCGCTGATCGCGCTGCGCAATGATAGCGACCAGCAGATCCAGCGCCTCCTCGTGGCGCCATTTTTCCGCCTGCCGGGCTCGGGCGTGTTCCAGCCCGACCTGGGAGAAAACCGCGTCACCGCCATTACCCCCAGCGCCGGTATTCGCCCCGAGCGCCAGCCTGACCCGGAAGCCGATGTCTTCGTGGTGACGCTGGACCCCGGCGCCACCATGACGGTGATCGTCGAGCTGGCATCCGACGATCTGGCCGAGTTCTATCTCTGGGAGCCGAACGCCTATCGCGACTACATCAACGCCTTCACCCTGTTCCGTGGCGTGGTGCTGGGCGTGGCTGCGCTTGCTTCGGTGTTTCTCACCATCATGTTCGTGGTCAAGGGGCGGGGCGTATTCCCGGCAACGGCGGCCTTTGCCTGGGCCGTGCTGGCCTATCTGCTGATCGATTTCGGCTTGCTGGGGCGCATTCTGGGGCTGTCGGCCAATGGCATGCAGCCCTGGCGCGCAGCGGCCGAAGCGGGCATAGCCACCACGCTGGCCGGTTTCCTGTTCATCTATCTCAACCTGCATCGCTGGCATCTGCGGTTCATCCACCTGGCCCTGGGACTGGCCGCGTTGTTCCTGGCGCTGTTCCTGTTTGCCTTTTTCCAGCCCGCCATTGCCGCAACCATCTCCCGGCTGGTGCTGGCGCTGCTGGGCGTCTCGGGCTTTTTCCTGATCCTGCTCCTGGCCCTGCGCGGCTATGACCGTGCGGTGCTGCTGGTGCCCACCTGGATCATCTATATCGCCTGGCTGTTCTATGCCTGGCTGGTGATCTCGGGGCAGGTGACCAATGACGTCGCCCAACCCGCCGTGGGCGGTGGCCTGGTGCTGATCGTGATGCTGCTCGGCTTTACCGCCGTTCAGCACGCTTTCTCGGAAGGTCAGGTGTCAATCGGCACGCTGAGCGAGGTGGAACGCCGCGCACTGGCCCTGACCGGTTCGGGCGATTTCGTCTTTGACTGGAATATCGAGCGCGACCGCGTCACGGTCAGTGACGAATTGACGACGCGGCTGGGCGAAAAGCGCGGCGCGCTGCGCGGGGCCATCAAGCGCTGGCTCGACCGGGTGCACCCTGACGATCGCGACCGCTTCCGCACCGCCTTCGACACGCTGGTTGAACTGCGGCGCGGCAAGGTGTCGGCCGATATGCGGGTGGCCGGCCATGATGGGAATTACCGAAGCTTCCGCATGCGGGTGAAGCCGGTGCTGGGTGGCGATGGTCAGGTCAACCGCATCGTCGGCACCCTGCAGGATGTCACCGAGGACCGCGCGGCGCGCGAGCGCCTTTTGCATGACGCGGTGCATGACAGCCTTACCGGCCTGCCCAATCGCCAGCTCTTCCTCGACCGGCTGGAACGTTCGCTGGTGCGCGCCCGCACCCCCGGCGGTACCAAGCCGGCCGTGTTCCTGATCGATATCGACCGCTTCATGGAGCTTGAGGAACGCATCGGGCATTCGGCTGCGGATTCGGTGCTGCTCGCCATATCGCGCCGCATTGCCCGTATCATGCGGCCGCTCGACACCGTGGCGCGCATCGGTGGCGACCAGTTTGCGGTGATCCTGGCCTCCGAGCAGGCGGCCGCCAAGATCGCCGAGACTGCCGAACAGATCCGCAAGGCGCTCAAGGCCCCGTTCAATTTCGGTGATCGAGACCTGGTGCTGACCGCTTCGATCGGCGTCACCATCTATGACAGCAATCCCTCCACCGCTGCCGATGTGCTGCGCGACGCCGAACTGGCGATGTATTACGCCAAGCGGCTGGGCGGCGACCGGATCGAGGCCTATCGCGCCTCGGCCCGTTCAATTGCCTCCTATAGCAAGGCCAGCGAGGAAGATCTGGAGCGCGGGCTGAAGCAGGGCGAGCTGCATGTGCAGTTCCAGCCGGTCATGGATCTCCAGTCCGGCCAAATCGCCGGGGCAGAGGCGCTGATGCGCTGGAACCACCCCACGCGGGGCCTCGTGACCCCCGACGAGTTCGTGCCGCTCGCCGAGCGTTCGGGCCAGATCGAAAAGCTCGGGCGGCTGGCCTTCGAGCAGTCAGCCGCTCAGGCCAAGGATTGGCTGACCACAATCGGCCTGCCCGAAGAATTCTTTATCTCGGTCAATCTCTCGCCAACCCAATTGGCGACCGACACCTTGTTGACCGATATGCGCAATCTGGTGGCGCAGGATCGGGATCTGGCCAGCCATCTCAAGCTCGAAATCACCGAAAGCCAGGTGATGACCAATCCCGAGCACTCCGCCTATATGCTCGAGGCTTTGCGCAGCATGGGGCTGGGACTGGCGCTCGATGATTTCGGCACGGGGCACTCCTCACTGAGCTATCTGCACCGCTTCGCCTTCGACACCATCAAGATCCCTGCGCCTTTCGTGCGGATGGGCAGCGATACCGGCATCGCCCATACCCAGGGGCCGATCATTCGCGCGATTGTGGCCCTGGCCAATGATCTCGATCTGATGGTCATTGCCGAGGGTGTCGAAAGCCTCGACGAGATCGAGCGCCTGCGCCAGCACAATTGCCGTTATGCCCAGGGCTTTGCCTTCGGCACGGCAATTGTCGGGGCCGAACTGGGCAAGAAGCTCGCCACGCAGATGGGGAAGTGAGCGTTCCGCTCCCGGCGCGGGGAATTACCCGTGCCCGGCCTCGGTGCTCAATGTGGCCCGCGTAATATTGAGGCTTGCAAGGGCCTTGTCATAGCGGCGTTCCACCGGCACCTCGAACAGCAAGTCGCGCTGAAACGGTACGGTCAGCCATCCATTGGCGCTGATCTCGTCTTCCAATTGCCCCGGCGACCAGCCGCAGCATCCCAGGGCAAACAAGGCGGCCTGTGGTGCCGGACCGAAGGCCATGGCCTTGAGAATATCGAGCGTGGCGGTCAGGCCGATTTCCTCGGTGACCTTATAGGTGTTGCCGCTGTGGTAGTCGCCTGAATGCAGTACGAAGCCGCGACCTTTTTCGACCGGCCCGCCGCGCATCACCGCGCGATCGCGAATCTCATCGGGCAGGCGGATGACCGCGTCCGGATCGCCCAGATCGAGCTCGTCCAGAATATCGGCAAAGCGCAGATTGGCCAGTTCGTGATTGACCACCAGGCCCATGGCGCCCTCTTCGCCGTGACCCACGATCAGGATCACGCTTTCGGCGAAGCGCTCATCGACCATGTCGGGCATGGCGACCAGGAATTGACCTTCGAGTGATTTCATGGGGTCAATAGTAGGCGCCGGGTCCCGGCCTGCCAAGCGCACGCCTCGTCACATCCTTCACGAAGGCCTGATGCGGCGCTATCTGGCTGTTCATACTTACCTGCGCTAATGCCATGTCATGCGAATTTCCATTGCCCTTTTTATCTCCGCCTGCCTTGCCTGCCTGCCCGCCCAGGCGGGTGAGACTGCATGGCAGGAGATCGCGCCCGGCGTGGCTGTGCGGCTGATCAGCGCTAGCGCGCCTGATGCCTCCGGCAAGGCGCTTTTTGCGCTTGAAATCGATATGCCGGAGGACACCAAGACCTATTGGCGCGTGCCGGGGGAGACGGGCCTGCCGCTTGAGCTCGACTTTGCCGGATCAAGGGGCGTGACCCTAGCCGGTCAGCACTGGCCCTTGCCTCTGCGCGAGAAAGTCGCTGGCTATCTCGACTATGTCTATTACGGTCACACCGTGCTGCCGCTCGAACTGGCCATAGCCGGCGAGGATGCTCTGGTCGATATCGAAGCCACACTTGGCGTCTGCTCGGATATCTGCGTGCCGGCGCAGGCGCGCCTGACCTTGCCGTTGGCAGAAATGGTGCCGGACAGCGCCAATGCCTTGCGGATCGATCAGGCCCTGGCCGATGTCCCCATCGCTTGGGATGGCACCGCCCAGCCTATCGGGACGGCGACGCTTCTGCTCGATGCGGGCGCCATTGCCGTGGAAATCGACCCAAGCCTTGTCGATCCTTCCAGTCTGATCGCTGCTACCGACCTGGACGGTCCCCTGTTCGGGGCGCCGCAAAAAAGCCCGCAAGACAATCTAGTGCTGCTTCCCATCCTGGGCAAAACCGACAATAGTGCCCTGGAAGGCATGGAGGTTGAATTCTCCTTCATGTCGCCGAGGGGCGCCTATCAGGTCAGCCGGACACTAGAAACCGGCCCTGATGCGGATGTGGACGAATTGGCCAATTAGGCCAATGGCCTTGTGTCGATGGCCAATGCCGCATATCGCAGGTGCAAGCGCAATGGAGTAGGGCGGCCCGGCCGCCAGTTATGGGGCAAATCCACCGATGATCGAACGCGGCAATCCGGTCCCGTCCGTTGGGACCAAGCTTGTGACGGCGGACGGTGTGCAAGACACCACCAGTGATGCGGCGCTGGGACAGGGGACAGCTGTGCTGTTTACCGTGCCAGGCGCCTTCACTCCCACCTGTCACGTCAACCATCTGCCCGGCTTTGTGACCAATGCCGCCAAGTTGCGCGCCGCCGGTGTCGACCGCATCATTTGCGCCGCCACCAATGACCACCATGTGGTCAAGGCATGGGCCGAAGCGACCCAGGCGCTTGATGACATTATCTTTCTCGCCGACGGCAATGGCGCCCTCGCCAAGGCTCTCGGCCTTGAAAAGGATATGAGCGGCTCCGGCATGGGGACGCGTTTTGCCCGCGCCGCACTGATCGCTCGCGACGGT
>JACLAD010006387.1_pt1 | contig 12472 bp, 10 predicted proteins | sample 8027901 | NCBI WGS metagenome assembly JACLAD01 (sample SAMN15725071, study PRJNA655200) | protist metagenome | isolation source: fluorescence activated cell sorting (FACS) single amplified genomes of... | place: Spain: Blaines Bay Microbial Observatory, Mediterranean Sea | collected 2016-07-05
GAATCAAGATCTTTCGTTCGAAGATTTTTCAGCTATTCGAAGGAGACGTTATGCACAAGAGAAAAATGCGTCCAATGAAGAGAATGGGCACGAAAAAGACGACGAAGAACAAGATGAAAAGCAAGAAAAAGCGATACCTTTTCAACGGATGGGGGAATTGATACAGGCACAAGAAGTCCAGTTCATGATGTTGGTCATCATCGCTTTTGATTTTTTCAGTTCTTTTTATATTCTATATGCTGCGGCTCGAGCGTGGAGTTCACCCCTAATAAGTGTCCTCGAATATTTTTCAGGGACATTCCTGATTTGCTTCACTTTTGAACTAAGTTTGGTTGTTGCTTCATTCCGAGGCGAAACCTTTTCACATTTTGGCTACAGCCTAGACATTGTTCTTGTTTTAATCATGATCTATGCCACGATCAGCTCAGGAGCTACCACCAATGAGACTTCCGCAGGTGCAAGACTTTTAAATGTTTTCCGAATCGGTTGGAGGGGTGCTAGAATGGTAGAAAGCGTGGTTCGCGCACAGCAAGAGTTACACGAGACCACAAAAGCGAAATTGGTTCAAGTGACTGACAAAGTTGAGGGCCTAAAGCTCCGTGTTAAGAAAGCGGAAAATGCTCACAAACGTGAAGTTGAAAAATATAGGCGCCTAGAAGCAAATTACCGTGCAGGGCGCGAAGAGCTCGACACGATGCGAGAGGCTCTCCAAATTGCGGCTCAAACGGTTGCCAAAGTACAGGGTATTGATACTATCGCAGAGCTAATGGGTGAAGAAGCAAGAGAAGAACTTGAGATGCACAAGCGTCTGGAAGAGGAGGCAAAGCACGGCCACTCACATTCTTTTTCGGGGCACGATCACGACGACAGTGAAGAGCAAGGAGATAGTAATAACTTTGAGGATCCTGTCGTTGATGAAGTGGGTGAGCCGGCACGGTTTGTTGTTTCTGCAGATGGAAAAGTGGAACGAGGCCAGAAACTAGGCAGTATCAATTCGTCAAGCGTTGAAGAACCAGTCCGATAGAGAAAAAAAGAACACATCAAGAAAGATAATAGATAAAAGGATCACTACATTTTACTTTCTATTTGTCGGAATGCTTGCAGCAACAGCAAGCTGTGTGCGGGTCAAGTTGGAAAGGTACAAAACCATCAAGAGGTCTTGCACGTTCTTTCGGAATGATTTCGCAAACATCTCGGGTTTAATCCTTGGAACTAATGATACTACAGATGCAATCCTTGAGCCAATTTTTTCATCAGCTGGAATGCGTCCTGCTACAACTTCGTCGACATACCCTGAAACCTCTTCAAGGACCTGCAATAATTTCGACACGGAACCTTCCATACTTTCAATTTCAGTTTGAATGGAGAAAGAATCAGACAACTGTTTCGAAGAATCGAATCTACTTTGAGCAGATTTGATCATCAGATCCAGACTAATTCTTTCTGGTTCAGAACAAGCAAGTTCTACTTTCACCTGGTGGAAAGCCGCAGCAAATATAAGTTCTCCCAAATTAACTGATTCGCTTCTAAAAGCTTTGACACCGAGTACGTTACTCTGCAATGCTGTATCTACAACCAAGTGTAAAGGATCCCCGCATTCCCTACTATAAAAATCTTGAATCATACAACTTTGTTGATTAATTAACCCGGTTTCTTCCGATGCGGTCGCATACCAGCCCAAAAGCTCTTCATTAGGGTTGACCTTTTCATGCAACGAAAGCATTGATTTTAGAAAGTCCTTACCAACGGAGACTTCGTCGTCCCCAGTTTCCACGTGTGGTACGGGGAAGCAGTTTTTAACTATTATTGCGTTTGCTGTTCGAACTCCTAGCAACGATCCAATTACACGGCTTTGGCCTTCGTTCCTATGAACAAAATGATCAATTATTGAGAAAAGCACTACCGGATGAACTTTCACCACGACTCGTGGTATAGATACAGGATCTTTGAAAACTATTTCTTCTGTCATTCTGATTGATCGATTGATTTGATCTCGATTTTTTTTTTGATTTTTGTGGGTAGAGAAATTGACAAGTTTGAAACAAAAGGGGAATTTCTATGAGGCCGGGTTTAGGTTTTTTCACGCCATCCACACATGTGTCCGTCCCTGATTTGAAAAAAAAATAAAAAAATCAAAAGGCTTCGAGTTTTTGGTTTGAAGAGACTTATTCAAACAAAAAGGAACAGGAAGGAAAGAAAGAAAGAAAGAAAGAAAGAAAGAAAGAGAGAAAGAAAGAAATTCTTTTGGAATTCCAAGAAATATGGCGACTCAAAAAATGTCGTCGTTTCATTTGGAAACGATTGTGGTAGAATTAACCGCGTTAGAAGAAATTGCAACGCACTTGATGAAACATGTTAGCCAGAGCTTGGACGCCTCGAAACAAGCAACGTTTGCTGCCAACTGCGATCGATACATCAAAGAAGGGGAATTGCAACTGCTAGTTGAGACTTTTATCGGAGCATTGGAAGTGTGCACTGCGACGTCACCGGTTGATTTCACACGTGAAAGGTTTTCCATCTTGTTTTCGCTAGTAAGGCATCTTCCTTCCGAAGTGTTGGCCGTAGTGGTTCCTCGTATCACAAGTGCGGTATTAAACACACCAAATAGCGTAGGGGATCCTGGTGCTGTTGCGTCGATGCGCGTGAAGACGCTTCATAATCTGTACACAGTGGTGGGTGCAAAGACTCCTTCCAGATATCAAACACTGTTGGCTCTTCTCAAGTTTTCAATCGCCAACAAAGACTTTACAGTATTAGATGGCTCTAGTGCCGCAGATATCGAAGACCTCGTTTTTTCATGGAGAGGAAGTTCTGAAAACTCGCAATGGAGGGCTGGTGCAGAAGGAGACGAAGAGACGAATAGCCAAAAGCGCACCTTATTGTCTCAGTTTTGCGATCTCATGGAAATCAAACTTTCCACACTGCCAGCTGAAGATAAAAGGATCAATGAACTGAAAGAACACCGTTTTCTTGTTCACCTACTTGAGTCGCTTGATTCAGGAACAATTTCTCAAGAAACATTGGGACAATATGCTAAATATGCCGCACGTGCTGCCGTACTGTCGGTGAAATACCCGTTACCCGGAGATATGGCAGTAGCGAGTACAGTCGAACAAGAGGCTCTGGAGGGACTCGATCGGGCTGCGGCGGCAGCACTTGTTGCTGAAAACATGCAGAATGTCGATTCATCGAAATTAACTGCCACGGCATCATCAATTTTCATACTTGCCCCCGTCAAGCACCTCGCTAATGTCCCGCAACACGCCAACTTGTACAACCTATTAAAGATCTTCGCCGGAGGCGACTTCGAAGATTTTCTCAAATTTGAAAAAGAAAACCCCGGTGTACTTGAGCAATTGTCTTTAGATACAGCAAAGTGTACGGAAAATATGCGATTGCTTTCTCTCGCTAGTTTGTGTGCTGAAGCAGAAGTCATATCTTACAAGGAAATCGCTGACGGGCTCCAGGTTGAAGATTCCCAAGTCGAAAAATGGATCATCAAAGGTATCACTTCAAGGCTTATCGACGCTAAAATTGACCAATTGAGCCAGACAATACTTATCAAACGAGGTTCGCAGCGTCTTCTCACAGAACAGGATTGGGCAAAGCTTCAAAAGAAACTCGTCGGTTGGAAATCCAGCGTTCAAAATTTGTTAGAAACCATACAGAACGTACACACTGAGCAACAGATGTTACATCAACAAGGATAGATAGGTTAAAATATTATTTTTTTTAAACCAAATTTAGTCAAGCCAAGAATCGTCACCATCTACTTCGTCGGGGTCACTGTCACCACCATCATCACCAATAATTCCTGTTTTGATTTCGCCTGATGTTGTAGCGCTTACATCAAAACAACCGTCACAAATGTTGCGAATCGCGGGCCGTCCTGTTAGATAGTCCATCTGAGTAGTTGTTGCCGCGGACCTTGGATTCCAATTGATGAAAAAAAGTTTATCTGCCGGCCTCCCATCCGTGGTTTTATATTCATAATCAAAAACAACGAATCGACAATCGTGTTCAGGAAGTTCTTTACACAAGTCATTCACGTCCTTTGAGCGGTCTTCTTCGCAGTAATCAACATCATACATTTTCGATCCATCGTCGTTGTTATTCAATTGAAAAGTAACCCATCGATACTTGCGTCCGAGTTTAAATTTACGATATGTCGCCTCTACATCAGCGCCTACTTGATATACACCTTTTACAGCGGCCATATTTTCTTTCTTTCTTTCTTTTTCTCTCTATCTATCTACTCCTACTCTGTGACAAAAACCCACTTGGGAAGAAAAAATAGCCGACATACCATACCCTTACTTCCTCATCAAAAAAATCTATCTTTTAAAAATAATATACCCTATTCAGCATCTTCTACTCGTCGTTTCTTTTCTAATGGCTGCACAGCTTGAATACTATCTCTTTTCTGTAGCTCGGCATTGTCGTCTTTACCGCTGTTTTTATCTTGTTCCTCAGCAGCGACGTCAACGCTGTGTTCACTCTCAGACTTTTTGGGGCCGTCTTCTGCCTCGGCAGTATTTGGATCTAGCTTCATTTCGGTATCACTGTCTATTCTTTTAGAACTACCTTTTGCCTGTGGGCTTGTCGCTGAGCTGTCGAGTTGAGCCAAGAGCATATCAAATGTGTTTCGTTCTTGCTCCAGTTTCCGTAATTTCTCTACAAGTTTAGCTTCTTCGATGAGAAGCTTGTTATGAGTTTGCAAGTTTTTCTTCTTCTTGAAAATTATTTCCTGTTCATCGTCTTCGTCACGAATATCGCGAAGGATCCGTCCGATTACTTTTTGCTGAATTATAGATTTAATTTGATCTAACTTGTTTCTTCCCCCTCTCTGTTGAATACTAACCTGTTTACCTCTACATACAAAAGTTGAGGGTCGATACGTAACAGATGAATTGCCCGGTTTGGTCATGTTTTTACATATATTTTTGTAAGATGAACCGCCCTTTTTATTTAGAACTTATCACCTTCTTGGGCATTTACTAAACAAAAACCCAAAAAAAGTTGTCAGATAGGTTTAGGCCTTAGGAAACGAAAAAACGGTCAAATTTTGTTTTTTGTTTTCTCAGGAGAGCAATCTCATTATATTTGAGAATGGCTTCACTAGATGATATCGTAATTTCTACAAAAACAAATCAAGACGATTTATCTTGTTCGAATGACGAGTCCTCTGATGAATATTCTTCTTCTTCTGATGAAGAAAGCGACAACCAAGATGAACCATTGGTTCTTGGACAAGGCTGGGCAGTGTACACTGATGAGAACTCTGGTCATCCATATTACTACAACAATAACACAGGCATTTCTCAGTGGGAGCCTCCAAATTTAGGTGGACGCTCAGCTGCTGCGGTTCAGCCTTTGGTACATTTACTTCAACAACGGGTTACAAAGACTCAGACCCGAAGCTTTGATGCATCAAGTTCAGACGAAGATTCCGAAGATTTATCCGGAGACGAATCGGAAGAGAGTAATGATGACACAAGTGATGGCGAAGTCGACGATCCTGACTTTATCTCCTCTCAAAGTGATGTTGAAAGTGCTGTTCGATTCTACGTCCTTTCCTCGCTTTTCCACGTTATTTTTATTGAAGCTCCACTTGCGTCACTGGAAGGAATTTTCCGGGGTGGGTTTTACACCTTTGTGGGCATGGTTTCATTATTTTTGGCCACTATTAAACGCCAGAATGATTCAAGTATTCTCCGTACAAAAGCCATAGTCCACAGCGGCTTGCAAATGCTGACAGCAGGTTTTCTGCTGCTGATTCCTGGTTTTTTGTTGTTTGCATACAAGGATATGATTGACGCGTGGAAACAAGGACGCCTTGCGAAGAGTGCCAAAGTAGATGACTGGGCTATGGGAAGTATTCCAAGCCCACTGGGCCAAGTTGACGCACGACAATTTATGAGTATCACACGAGGTCAAGGAGCATACGCAACTAACGTGCGAAATCTACGTTCAACTTTGTAGCCTTAATTGTAAGAAAACCATAAGAAAATAAGATTTTTAAAATTACTCGTCCTTTGCACCAGTGCGACCACGGTGAAGACCAGTTCGGCGGGCAGCGATAAGACCAACCTTTTTACCAGCAGGAGCGTCCCATTTAACGGTAGAAGCGTGACCAATGTGCTGATGGTTACCACCACCGTGTGGATGCTCTACAGGGTTCATTGCTACACCACGAACTTTTGGCCATTCGTTACGCTTGACACGGTACTTGTGGTATGCAGAACCAGCTTTCAAAAGTGGTTTATCCAGACGACCTCCGCCAGCAACAACACCAATCATGCAGCGAGAAGCTGAAGGCAAAGTCTTTTTGTTACCGGATGGAAGAGTGATGGTGGTCTTGCCCTTGTCAAGATCGTGAGTTTTAACAGTGCAGTACTCTCCAGATGCAGTTGCGAGTGTTCCACGATCCCCAATGTTTTGTTCTACGTTGCAAACAATTGTACCCTCTGGGCACTTGCTCAAAGGGATAACGTTTCCAATAGCAAGCTTTGCCTTGGTACCAGAATAGATAAATTGTCCAGTGTATGTACCTTCTGTGCAAATCATAAGCTCTTTATCCTTCTTAAAACGGTATGGGTTACGAAAGTGTACCACTGCCAATGGAGCACCACGACCTGGATCGTGCAAGATGTCCTTTACTACTCCTTTTAAGTATCCATGGCGCTCAGCGTAATCGTAGTTACGCAATTTAGCAGCACCTTTACGGTGATGCGTGTGAGACCTAAAAATAAGGGAAGCACCCTTACGCTGTGAACGAATAACACGACCCATTCTTCTTTTCTAAAACTTCTTCTCTTTTCCTCCTTTCCTTCTTTCGATGGATTGCCTTGGTTTCCTTTTTTCCTTTTTTTCTTCGCGGAGCCACGACTTCTGTCCGTCCTTTTTCCTATGCCCCTCAATTTTTTACTTTTTTCGCTTGGTATCGTACGCGTCTTGCAACAATAAGACTCAAAACACGTGTTCCACGTGCTCGCCGAAAGATGTACAGACTTACAAGTGCACATGTATGCACATGCAAGGTAGATCGATCGCACGTACATGGTAATCCCTCACGGGGAGCCACTGAGGCTCTTTGCCCTGCCGGGCGGAAGATTCATTCACGTGTACATATGCGCTTGCTTGCAAGCAATTTCACATGTTGCGACTATCTTCCAAAAAAAAACGAAAACATTGTACCGACAGATACAAAAGCTCAAGCTTTTTTTTTGACGTGAACCCAAAAAAAAAAAAAAAAAAAAAAAAAAAAAGGAGAGAAATGAACTTTGTAACAAAAAAATCATTTCAGAAGATTGGAAAATCTCCATGTGGTCTCTTGCTTAAAAGAACACTGGCGGGAGGACCTGATACTCTGAAGACCGCAGTGTATGACGACCATCAAGAATTGGGTGGCAAACTTGTTGACTTTGCTGGCTATTGGCTACCCCTGCAATATCCAGCTGGGGTCAAACAGGAATGTCTCCATACCAGAAGCGATGCATCTCTATTTGACGTGTCGCATATGGGCCAAGTTACTATTACTGGAGGAGATGCGGTCAAATTCGTCGAGTCTGTTGTAGTAGGCGACATTGAAGCTCTTGAACCGGGCCAAGCAACGTTGAGTCTGATCACCAACGAAAAGGGAGGTATTATTGATGACACCGTGGTGGCACGTGGTGAAAATGGAACTGTTGAAATGGTCATTAATGGCGCCTGCAAACACAAAGATTTGAAGCACATGCACGAGTTGTTGTCAGCATCAAGTTTCGACGCACAAATTAACCACCTGGAAACCCTTTCTCTCTTTGCACTACAGGGCCCAAAAGCGGCTGGATATGTACAAAGTCTTGTTCCTTCAAGTATGGATATTAGCAAGATGGCATTTATGACATCTGCGAAAACGCAAGTGGGTGGCATTGACGTTTCTTTGACCCGGTGTGGGTACACTGGCGAAGACGGTTTTGAACTGTCCGTGGACAATTCAAAGGCATCAGATCTAATGAAGCTATTGCTAAAGGATCCGGTACTTGCACCAGCCGGTCTTGGCGCGCGTGATACGCTACGCGTTGAAGCTGGTCTTTGTCTGTATGGCATTGATATTACCGAAAATACTGGGCCCGTTGAAGCGGGACTTTTGTGGACCATTGGAAAGCGACGACGGGCTGAAAAGGGGTTTACTGGTGCCGATATTATCGTTGATTCTATCAAAAACAAGCCTCCGCGAAAACGGGTGGGCATGGTTATCCACGGCCCACCAGCGCGCGCGCATGTTGAACTATATGCCGAAGACAACAAGGAGAAGCCGATTGGGGAGATTACAAGCGGTACTTTCAGCCCCGTGTTGGGAAAACCAGTTGCGATGGGTTACGTCAACAAAGAATTTAGCAAATCCAACACCAAGATATTAGCTAAGGTTCGAAACAAGTTTGTGCCAGCTACTGTTTCTAAGATGCCATTTGTGCCCGCGAACTATTATCGCGTACCTGAATCATAATTTTTCTTTCTTTCTTTTTGACGTGGTATCTCTAATTTTAGCTAAGTTAAAGTGCTATGCTCCATGAAATAGTTACAAGTCCTTGAGGCCTGCGGTGAGCAAATCATAAGCCCAGAATTGAATAGCAGCCCCAGGTAACGCGCGAATCAGGTTCGCGCCAAGGCCATTGAACAAACCCGCTATGCCTTCTGCCCTAACAAGCTTCATGCAACAATCCCATGAATGCCTATATTCTGGTGGCTTGCCGCCCATTCCATTGAGTTGCATCCGCCGTCGGACTGTGTCGCCAGGATATGTTATCGTTTGCGCAATAACTCCAGCGGCAGCTCCTGCGAGCAATTTCTCCACCTGAGTTCTAAAAGTGTTTTTTGTACTAGCGTTGTTGTCCATTTTCCGTTTAAAAATTTCGTAAAATGTCATTTGTAAACCCACATACGGTGAGCCCGACAGAAACGTCGGTCCAATGCCCTTATACAAGCCCCGCACACCTTCCTTCGCAAGCGTTTGACGAAGGACGTCCATAATGCCAGTATATTGTGAGCCTAGCCCGGAGCCGAGGGTTAAACGTGTACGAACTGTATCTAGAGGATATGTGACACATGTTTGGAACAGACCAGCCCCTGTTCCCGCCATAATTAGTTGACCAAAATTGAGGTCTTGACCAGGAGTCCGCACCATGTCTTTAAAGGTATCATTAAAAGTAAATTTCAAAGCATACACAGGAACCACACGCAGCACATTAGCCCCGTTCCCTTTGTATAAGGACAAGAGACCCTCCTCTTTTGTCACAGTCTTCATCGTACCAACAACGCCATGATACTTCAAGTCCGCAGCAGCGATCCGCTTGCCGGAAGTTTTTACAGACATACCTTGCACTTGAAGGAGAATCTTCACTCTCTCTAATGGAGCGACTGCCGTCTTTGTGATGGCACCAGAGCCTCCTCCTGCGATTAGTTGTTTCATACGTATCCACGTTTGAGATTGAACTGCCTTGACCTCTTCTTCATTCGCAACGATCTTGACCACGTGGGTGTCCGTATCCGTCACTTTAAAATGGCCTCCTTTTTCCTCTACGATCTTTGTCTCATTCCGGTTTTCATTGCCTCTGGTCAATGGTAGTCGTTCAGAAAGTCCATCCGGTTTCTCTGCTGTTTTCCCCTCCATTCGACGCAACTTTTCCAGCTCCTCATCTTGTTGTCGACGAACGATCTTGGCAAGCGAGTCAACACGCCGTAATGGAGGCGGCGTCTTTCCTGCTGACTCGCCCATAGTTTAAATGAATCGTTTTCTATAATAGCTGTGGTTTTAATACCTGAACATTAGAATTTTTTTTATTTTTTTTTTTTTGGATAAAGAAAGAAGCGGGGGTTCTATTGCGCAGTGCTTTGCTTCAAAACCACTCTTCTTGTTTTTTTTTTGACTTGGTGGGGAACCCTATCCCTAAGACCTAAATCTATCCCATTCAAAAGAACAAAAAAGAAGGTCGAAGAAGATCAGATCAGATCAAAAAAGAGAGAGAAAGAGATCAAAAGCCAGAAAACAATCTTTATTTTTGAGATTTAAGCTTCTGGAAACTAGGATAGAAAGGAAATGAATCGAAATCAATATGATACAGATGTCTCTACTTGGAACCCACAAGGGAAACTTCACCAGGTAGAATATGCAATGGAATCTGTCAACCAAGGCAGTTGCAGTCTTGGCATTGTAGGTAAAGAATATGTTGTTCTCGCCGCGCTGAAACGGTAAGTTGTTATATTAAACACGGGTTTTGTTTTACTCTCATCCCTCGTCTCGGAGAATACCGTGCTAACTTTTTTGTGTGTGTTTTTTGTTTTTATCAGGTCAACTGGCGAACTGTCATCGTATCAAAAGAAACTTTTCAAAATCGATGACCATATTGGGATTGGAATCGCTGGACTAACTGCTGATGCACGTGCTCTTGCTACATGGATGCGTACTGAATGCTTAAACCACAAGTTTGAATTTGATAGCCCTATTATAAGTGGACGCCTTGCATCGGACTTAGCAGATAAGCACCACGCTAAAACCCAAGCCTCTTGGAAACGCCCATATGGTGTAGGTCTCTTGATCGGTGGATTTGATCGTGATGGACCACATCTTTACCAAACATGCCCATCCGGGAACTTATACGAGTACAAAGCAATGGCCATTGGTGCACGCGCACAATCAGCGAAGACATATCTAGAAAAGCACCTCGACACATACCCCAGTGCTGACCTTGAAACCCTCATCTTGCATGCCTTGAAAGCACTTGAAGGCCCTGCTTCTGACAAAGACGTCGAAGTGGAGAATGCTTCTGTTGCTATTGTCGGAAAAGGTACACAGTTTGAAATTTTAGAAGGTGACTCCCTTCAACCATATCTATCGCAACTTCAGAGTAACATGGAAACAGATTAATTAAGTGCAGTTTATGCTTGTTTGTTATCTTATCTATCTCACCTTTGTATACCCATTGGTGGGTGGGTGGGGGTGGATAGCTGGCCCGCTTTCCCTGAGAGAGTCAAGTCAGCTCATCTTTGATTATTAGTTACAAGGAAGCGAAAAAGAAAAAGCAAGCAGCTCATCATCGATTCTTAAAGCTCTCTGTTACAAGGAAGCAAAAAAGAAGAAACCAAAAAAAAGTAGAGAAAGAGCGAAGACAGTTAGTTAGCTTACCTAACTTTGTTTCTAATGGGTCAACAAGAATCACTTGAATTAACGGGGTCAGGTTCACATAAAAGCGGTTCTTCTACCTGGAGAGTTGAAGGCACCGGTCGTAGTGGTAAAAATGGCAAGTTTGGGACATTTTCTGCGAAAACGTTTTCAGGACTGGGGCAAGCTGAACTTTCCAATATTGAACATTTGTTAGACAAGGCTCAAGAAGAACGCCTACGAGGAAACTTTGATGCTGCGAGTAATCATCTTTACGAAGTTTTAGTTATAATGTTGACAAAATATGGCACAGGATCGGTAGAAACATTGACAAATAAACTCGTGAGCGGTGTAAACCAAGAAAACAAAACAGTGGAAGTGCAAGAACTGCTTGAGGTTTCGAGTTTGTTAGACTCGTTAGGAATAGTGTTAAAAAATACCACGTCGCATGAAGACGGCGACGATGATTCGACCAAGTACCAAGAAGCCAGGGTTTATATCGAAAAGGGGCTACAACTTCGACGGAAAGCACTTGAATTGAACCCAAACGATGCATACCATAAAACGCTTGTTGCTCACTCTCTGTCTTCACTCGCGCAAATCCTGCATGCAGAGAAACGGCCGGAAGAATCAGAAAAAGCCCACATCGAATCGCTAGAAATTTATTCTGTTTTGGAAACACGATATCCCGCGGTATCGAAGACGGGCGGGGTTAAGGTAGACCTTCAGCAGGAATATATCAATACAAATGCAGCCAAGAGTCCTTTAGAAGACTGGAATGAGTTTCGTCGTTCACGTCTAGAAAACGCGGGAAAACTTCTGCAAAGAACTATCGATGGATTGAAGAGTGGAGGAGAAACAGCGTCAGAGTCCCAGAGCGGTGGCACATCCACTGCTAGCACAGGAAACAATAACCATATCGCCCGGGCCCCCGGTTGGGCAACACCGTTTCGCCTTGTTCTGCTTAGAGCCGAGAAAGACACTGACGAACGCCCATGCATTGAAGACGTAACCCCTCTTGACGTAAGTGGGTATGACAGCGGCACATCATCGTGCCAGGAGCAAGCAGAAAAGCTGGACTCGGTCCCGCGCCATGTTCCTTCGCAAATTCTTTTAGACCCAGAAACTATAGACATTGTCTACTTTGGCAGACAAGAGTATATCAAGGCGTTGGACGATTTCAGACAAACGGATCAGGGTCGCCGGCGTCCAGGATATGTACGCCTTGACAACCCTCCTGACCACCCTGTTATTAGTCGCTTGCATGCACAATTCAAGTACGCAAAGGTTCACCCCATCGCGCCCCGACCGAGTGAAGGCGAAGAAGCT
>JACLAD010013182.1_pt1 | contig 12465 bp, 2 predicted proteins | sample 8027901 | NCBI WGS metagenome assembly JACLAD01 (sample SAMN15725071, study PRJNA655200) | protist metagenome | isolation source: fluorescence activated cell sorting (FACS) single amplified genomes of... | place: Spain: Blaines Bay Microbial Observatory, Mediterranean Sea | collected 2016-07-05
CCTCGAAAAATACCCTGGAAAAGACCAAAGTACGAATCGATACAAAAATTATAATGAGTGGCTACATGAGTATTGGCTCGAAACTATCCAACTGTATTATGCTGTTTTAGAAAAAGGTGGTGTGAAGTTTTGGTGAAAGTTCCATCTTGTTGACTGCTAGCTAAGAACTCCTCTTTGAAGCCCCTTCTGTAGCAATTTTGAAGAACATCGTGAAATTGTCAAGTCGATGTTTCTTGCAAAGTATTCCGCAGGCGACCACGCGATCGTGTTATCTGCTTCTTAACGTTTACTTCTTCCATTCAATGGTGAAATGTGATTGACTTAAAAGCAACAAAAAAGCAAACCAACCCAACCTTTACGTTCCCAATTCCGATGAAGAGGAGCTTCTCTTCTCATCAAAACTCGATGTGGCTCGTAGGATATATTAGATTATTGCCAAAATAAATGGTGGCGTTGCTCATTTCATTTTCTTCGTAAAACGCGAAATAACGTCCCTTTTCTTCTTCCTTTCCTCCGATCTTTTCCAGGAGAACAGATCAGTAATGATCTGACAATGATAGTGGTAGCGGCAGAGCCTCTTAGATGCAGTGGAAATGCAGGCTGAAGTTGAACCATCCTCCATTCCTAAAATAATGGTACATTCTCGGTCGAAGCATAGGGACTTCCACCACCAAATCTTTATTTGATACATGACTTCGTTGCGGACGTCCAACGAATATGTGTCTATCTTCTCACAATAATCAGAAGCAAATAAATCACTTACTCCACTTATCAACAGCAGCCTGTATTTTACACTCCCAATATCATTATCACAAGCGGGTATTCGTGAATAATCAAGAGCTGGTGCAATTCTGCAATGGTAAAACAGACAAGATATACAAGTAGTAATCCTACCCCTACCCCAAACTAATCGATATTGGGGAAAACAAGATCACATGAAGTTGTACAAATGAAGGAAGTATCAATAATGCAATTTTCCGTTCGTTTCAGCGCTTCAATTCGTCTCATTTTTGCAATCGATATTGCAGGATGATTTTTATCATAGCATCGGATCATAATTTCAAGAGATCTATCATACCAGATATTACTCTCTTCGACTTTCCTAGTGGACAGGAGAGCAATTGATAAATTATTCATACTTTCAGCAACCAGGGGATGAAAATTACCGTAGATACTTTCACGAGTACGCAAGGAATCCCGAAATACAGCAACTGCTTCATCGAATTCCCCACTTAAATAAAGCAATCCAGCAAGATTATTTTGTGCAAGTGCGATAGATGGATGTTCAGCCCCTAGTACCTTCCGCTTCATGTCAATACTTCTAGTATATAACACTTTCGCGTCTGTCCAGTTACCTTCCGAAAAACTTAGAGCAGCAAGATTATTTAAAGTTGCTGCAATATCAGGATGTACTAGTCCATAGTTGTCTTCCTGAATTTTGATTGCACGTTGGTACAAAATTTTAGCGTCAGAATATTTACCCCTGCTTTTAAGCAATAATCCCAAATTATTCAACCCTGATGCATATTCAGGATGGTGATCACCCAATGTATGTTGTCTAATGGACAGTGCCCTTTGGTACATGCGCTCAGCATCAATAAACTCACCTTCGAGCTGTAGTACACCCGCCAAATTGATCAAAGTTTGGGCAACTGCTGGATGCTCAATACCTAAGTATTGTTCGCGGATTTCTAAAGCCTTCAGATAGTAAACTTTACAAATGGCATAAGATCCTTTTGCAAATTCGAGCATTGCACAGCTATTCACCGTGTCAGCAACTGAAGGATGGTTAGGGCCGTATTCTTTTAACTTGATTTCCAGGGATGTCTGATATAAGGGTTCAGCACTTTTGATCTCATTTTCAACCCTGTAAGATTCAGCAATGGCATGCAAGCCATCAGCTATACTTGGATGACCATTTCGAAGTACACGCCTTCTCATATCCACACAAAGTTCCAAAACTTTCCTAGCCGATATTTCGTCCCGTTTTGCGATTAGAAGTAATCCACGTTCGAAGAGTATTGAAGCCAGGAGAGGACTCTCCTCGTTTTCGCCAAAAATTTCAAAATACAATTTCTCAGCTGATTCTAAGAGCCATAAAGCATCATCTACCTTCAATTTCCCGAATTTTGAAATTTTCCGCTCTTCAAACAGAAACTTCTTCTCCGGGTAAGCGTATCCCATATAACCGATCAGAGTTGATTTATTTGTCATCTGTCTTCTGGACGATAGATTTTGAAAAATTCTATCTTTTAATAAAGTGTGTGACGTACTAGAGGCCCAACGATCGTGAACAATGCCATTTTTTAATCGGACATCGTACTTATTCAAATAATTTGTTCGAAAGCTGGATTTAAGTTGGTCGATTAAAGCTGGACCAGCTTGCAGTCTCCCTCGTCTTGTTTCCTCTACATGCACGTTGTAAAAACCACTAGCAGATTCATAACTTTTGTCTTGAATCTTGTGTATGCCTCGTAAACTAGCTGCAACTTCAATAAAACTCGATATAACTTCTGGATGGCAAGTACCATGCACCTTGCGACACAATAGTAGCAATGAGCATGCCCTTTCGTGACAATCTTTCATATTACCTTTAAGTCGATCACTGACATTCAAGGCGTGCATGACTTCAAGAACTATAGGGTGCTCGAAATCAAGCCACTGAAGTCTCAAATCTCGGACTTTTAAATACAAATGATGAGCAGATACAAATGAAGACTTTTCGACTAATTCTGCATCACATGAGTGTAAAATATCACTTTTTCCGGTACCAGATTTACCATCGAAACAAATTGGTCCGTCGATCCCTTTTCCATCCTCGTCGGCAATGTCAAATAAAGAATCTAATCGTATTACTTGTACATCTGTTAAATCTATGAAATTAGTATCACTTTCATACATTTCATCGACTGCAAAGAACTCTTCTTGCATATGATGATCACACTTGTTGTGATAATTACCCATCTGATTTCCATCGACAAAGTCACATATGGATACCGCTGAGATTCCAACCTCTGGCTTCTTTTTATCATTATAAAGTCCAGATATCATTAAATTATTGGCAATCTCGTAAATACTTTCACATGTAATTATATTCTCCCCTCCAAACACTTTGGTTCTAATTCTTAAAGAATCTAAAAGCAAATCATATGCGATCGAAATATTGTGCTGCTGATTGTGTATTCTCGCCATTCTACATAATATCTCCGCCACAAGAGGATGTTGTGACCCAAGAGACACTCGTCGATTATTCAGTGCTCTTTCATAAAATGCCAAGGCTTCTACGAGTTTACCTTGTTGGTCATGCAGCCATCCTAATGACTGAAATGAATCAGCGACGTCTGGGTGTTCCATACCGAGTAATTTCTTACGCATGTTAAGTGATCTTTCTACATGGCTTCGTGCTTCCAAATACTCACCTCTATGAATCATGCAGACACCAATAATGTGAAGACTAGAAGCTATATCTTTGTGCATGCGTCCAATAGACTCTCTTCTTATATTCAAAATTTCTTTATGCTGAGTCAACGCCATATCTACTTTGCCCAGTTTTAGCAGCGTGATCGACATATAATATCTCGTAGAAAGAGACTCCGGATGATTTTTGTCATACAGGGTCCACTGAGACTGTGAAGTCTTTTGGAATAGCTTCGACGAAAAATGATAATATCCCATCCTCAAAAATAGTACACCTAATCCGTTGATAACATGTGTTACGAAAATATTTCTTTTTGAGTCACTTTGAAATACTCTTTTCAAAATTTTCAGCGACATCTTGAAAAGAATGAGAGATTTTCGATACATTCCAAGATCAGAGTAATTCGTTGCTAAGGCAAATAATGACTGCGCCATGTCGCAATGAGTTGGAGGCAATTTAGTCTCCCGGATTCGCATGCACTGCTCGTTTCTTTCTCGGCTCTCAAGAAGTTTCCCCTGTGAAGAAAGTGTTTCAGCGAGATGAAACAAACAAGTGGCCACCATTCCATCAGAGTCACCATATAAAGACACATACATAGTCAACGAACGCTCTATGTATGCTATTGCCCGATCATATTGGCCAATGTCCTTGAGGATCATGCCAAATACCAAGTAACTTCGACTCACGCATGGGTCAGGAATATCAATACAAAACGTACTTTTGATCATTGCCTTAGCAGTATCAATCGTCTCCTCCGAATCTCGTGATTTACCCATGAGTCTTATACAGTTCATAATGCTGATTACACTATCTATACACTTCGGATGGTTCTCTCCAAATGTAGCACGTCTCATACTCAGCACAACTCTGTGCATGTTCAACGCATCAGATAAATGCGAAAAAATGACCTTAATTTCGGCAATCCAGTACAATGTGTCTAGTCGAGAAGGATGAGTCTTGCTGTACAAATTGGTAAATGTGCCATTTACAATTTCCAACAATTCCAGCGATTCGTTCCAGTTACCTCTAAGAAATTCGAAACAAGCAAGACTGAACTGTGCATGTGCGAACTCAATAGACATTGCACCAAATGTTGTTTTTTGCATTGCTATAGCTACGTCTATTAAGTTCGTAATAATTTTTGACTCATGGATCATCAATTTCATCAAAAATTGGGCTTTCACCAAAACCAATTCTGCCAAGAAAGGGTGGCTCTTGGTCTCCAGCCCACCATATTTGTACACTCCTTGGAGGCTTTCATGATAATCCACTGTAAAGACGTGATCATTATTGTAAGGTTCCATGTCATTCTTTTGATGGAGTCTATCATGGATATCATTTATACCTCTTTTCACATCCAACCTTGAGGATTTATAATCTGTTTCGGACATCACGTCTCCAGCGATTGCATGTACACATGGTCCCTCTCCCTCAAATAATATCTCACTAGTCTCTAATTTGTGAAAAACGCTCTGACTAAATCTATAAGTTTTTGCATCATCATTGTCTTCAAGATGGACAATATCATCAACATTCACAGACTTGCTACGAACATTTTTGATACCATAAAATCTACTAGCCATTTCAGCAGCAGTTTGAATTTGATTCATAGATAAAGCAAACTTGTTTAGATCAAAATTGCACAATGCCATATACATCATTACCTTGGCAATAAGAGGGTTATCTTCATTACGGCCACCAATATCTTTGCAATGTTTGTTGGCATCATTCAGAAGTTTTAAAGCATCCTGCATTCGATTCATGGCATGATGAATTCGAGCTTCTATCAACAAAGCCCGTATAAGAACTTGATTATCTATACCAGTTCTAATATTTGACATGATTTCTTTTAGTATCTCCTGAGCATCTACATACTTACCATTAGCAAAAAGGCACTCTGCGAGAGCTACCTTTGCAATTATGTTTGCTTCGTCATTACTTCTACTTTCCTCTGCTTGCGTTTGGCAATCTAGAGCCCGGTTGATGTATACTTGCGCATGTGAATATCTACTTATAGATATATAGAGATTTCCCATTCCAAGATAAACTTTGGCTACTTCGAAGCTATCGTGTTCGTACAATTTCAGAGACAGAACTAAGCATTTTTCATACATAACTCTAGCCTCTCTGTATCTTGCTTGATGGCGATAATTATCGGCCATGGAAAGAATCAAAGTATTTACTACCGGATGAACGATATTTTCTTCTCCTAACATATTTCTTAAAAGGTCTAGGGCCACTTCATATCTATCTTCCGCATTTATGTATTTTCCCACCTCAGTGAATCTATTTCCCTCCTCAATAATACTTTCTGCTAACATCATTTCATCCGAAGCTGCCTCCTCTACATCATACTGTTCGAACTTTTTCAACCAATAGTGATCCTCATGAATGCCAGCAGACTTTAAACTACTCATGGCCGCTTGAATGAATGCCCTTGAGTCGTTTTTGTATCTGATATCCTTGTACATAACTTCCTCATTGGAAGCTCCTGAAAAAATTGAATCCTCAAGCTCCTGAAATAGCTTTCTGTGAGTTTTGTTAAGCTTATTAATAAATTCATTTTTCGCTACATTTTCCATCTTTTTTACTACGCCAAAATTACCCATTATATTGATCAAAATGGGATGTTGATGAGGAACTTCAGTAGTATGTAATTTCAACTGTAACTTCAGAATGACTTTGTGTAAAATGACAGAAGCTTCCAGAAAACTTTGACGAGCAAAAATTGGCAATGGAGCGATGGGATCAGATGTAAAATGACAATCTGATTGACATTGCAAGGCATTTTTTGCTGCCAACAATAAGGCTTGGTTACTTTTTATATTCGATACACTCCAGTGATCTGGACCGATGCTATCTACCGTATCGTCACATCGTATTTGCAGGGCCTCTTCATAACATCGTTCGGCGTCATCAAAATTACATTGGAGTCTACACAATTCTCCTAATGAATTCAGGGTTACAGATAAGTCATAATGGGATTCATGGAGAATAGCTCGTCGCAGATTTAAAGCTCGTCGCAATTGCCTGTCAGCTGTATCAAAATCTATCTTCTCGTGAGATTTTGCAGCTAAGTTCATGAGCAAATCTCCAGCATAATGCAGATAGACACCATATAATGGATGATCCCTACCTACTGTTTCCCCTACGACATCTTTGGCATACTCAATAAAGTGCTGTGCATTTTCGTAATGACCTAAACGTCTACAATTGTCACCGTATTCCAGTAAAACTTCCGCTACCACAGGATGACTTTTGAATTGCAAGGTTTGGGGACCCATACTCTCATATATCTTATTATAAGACTCAATTGCCTTCTGGAAATAAAAATTTGCCTTGTTGTAAGCCCCTAATGCTTTATGATATAAAGCATGACTGATTGCTATCTCTGCTTCAGTGAACAGGGAAATATTACCATTATTTACATTATGACTTTTCATTGGGGAAAAGTGACCCAAAGTTTTACGCGCGCCATTATAATTTCCGAGTTGTAACTGCGTCTTAATTTTACTTGATAAATACATTGAGATCAAATAATGATTCTCTCCCAAATATTCAATAGCCATACTAGCAGCCCTGTCGAATCTATCCAAAGCTTTGATGAACATGCCTAATCCATACTGACTCTCACCAATTACATGTAATGCCTGTGCCACCATGGGATTTGAATCTGATTCAGTCAAAAACCTTATATTAGCTATGGCTTGCTCTCCTAGAGTATTACCACCATCATAATCACCTTTTGCGTTGCATATTTTGGCTTTCAATATCAACGTTTCCAAGACTGAAACATGTTTCAACCCTTTATGTACCCTCGTTCTAAAGTTGTAACCCTTCTCTGCATTATCATATGCATCTTTATATCTACCAAGCTTCAGTTGAATTTCACTAAGTCCATGTAAAGCTGCGCCTACATCACCATTCACTTCAAGACGTGTGGCTTTATTCGAGATGAACAACTCCTCAGAAATTCGTAACTCACCCAGCGCGCTTTTGATGGCAGCATATGTATGCAAACTTGCACAGGTTTGCTCTGCAAGATCTCCGTACAATAATTTCTGACTTTCTTGTGCCTCTCGATTGTATATCATGGCCTCTTGTAGTTCACCAGTCCTAAGGTAATTATCTGACAAAACTTGGCAGGTATCGGCTGTAGAGGAACTTCCATATTCATGAGTCTTCCGGATACTGTAGCATTCCTTCAACAAAGTGGAAGCATTTCGATAGTTTCCTTTGGAGATTTCAAATTCTGCTTTACTGTACATATATTGTGATGCCGAAAGAGCTAAAGACATTTGTTGAAAACTACTTGTCGCTTCAGAATCATTGAAGGGCTCCTCAGCATAGTGTGTACTCTCCTCAGCCCTCTTTATTTTTTCTCTTTCTTTCTCACGCTCAGCATGAACAGCAGCCCTTTTTTGTCGCTCTTCATCTAGCAACTGCAAAGTAAATGTCAACTCTTTTTTAGTTTCCTGCAACGAAGCATCTGTGTCCGATAAATTTTGACGTAGCAAAATAATTTCTGTATTTGTCGAGTCATTGCCATCCTCGTTAACTTGTGCTGGTTTACTAATGGTCAGATCATTCATATTTTTCAACAACTCTACTTTCTCCTTTTCCATTGTAGCCGTGTATGTTTCAAGTTCTTCGATGAGCCTGGCGTTTTCATTGTCAATCGTTGATGCTTGCGTTGTACCCACCTCAACAGGAAATGTTCTCATATACTTCCTTTCTCCCGCATCATCTGTGTCATATTTTTCGGAGATCAAAGGTGAAGGAACCCTTTCATATCCTGCTTTTTTCAGGGAGAAGTCTACATGCTGAATGTTCGGATTGGAGTCCTCTTCAATCAACGTTTGACTTGGGTAAACAAAGTCGTCTGGTAGTTCCCATTGTGTAACCTCAGATACACTATTATAATAATAAATCTGCTGTGTTGCCGGATCGACAATGACCTGCCAAGGATAGCTGTCAATAGTTGTTCCAGATAAGACACTTTCCTCCAATGACATGTTGTTCCGTTTCATTGGATGATACCAATATTGTTCTGCCTATATCCCCAGTGATTTTTATCCTATATCCCCAAATATAAATGTTACAAATTTTGTAACATTTCATTTTTGTTACAAAATTTGTAACATTTTATTCACTGGGGATATTAAGAGAGAGAGGTGTACAACCTGCGATAACATGTGATAAGAGAGTGCATTTTTGCTTAGAGGACCACAGCAGCAGGCACACTAGGAATACCTAACTTTCCTCTCCCCACAACAGCCGACAATCCAAAAAACTCTGACAGATAACGGGCAAGTTTAAGAAAGGAACACGAGATCAATAGAGTTGGTTAATACATCCTGGGGAAGTATTATTGTTGTGCGTCCTTGTTTCCCTTGCTGTAGGAAGTTGTTTATCATCAGATATAATTCTTATCGAGAACCTACGTACTATTCATCGGAATATGAGTTTTGTTGGAAAACTCACTACTTCCCTTAACATAAATAGATGTTTTTGAAGGGGCCAAGTTTTAAAGGAAGTGACATCATAACTATTAGATGGCTGGTAGGTTTTATGGCACTTCTCTGAGGAGAAGAGGATAAAGAAGACAGGGAAAGAGACAAATTTCCCCTTGAATTCCTTCTCCTTCCATGTATTGACAGTCTTGATGTGCTTTTCTTCCCAAGAAACATTTGTGGGGAGAAATAACATTCGTCCAAACATGAGAACGCAGTTGAAGTAGATTATAGCCACCTAAAGAAGGTGGCCAAGGAAGGAGCGATGAAGACTGGCAGACATATGAGAGATATGCCATACCATACTACATGTTTGGCCTGGGATCTCCTCTGAATCCAGCGACAGCCGATGCTGAGAAAAAGCGCTCTATCAGGCGCTTATACCTTGGATTACACGTAAGGTCTGGGACAGGTATAAGACGAATAGAAACCAAACTGAAGGCAACGAAAGTTCTATACAGCATTGGATAAGGACGATATAGGATATTGTTGGTTATATGCTTGATTTACATATGTTTCTCTTGCGAAACAGTCTGCATGGAGAAGACGCAACGAAGCAGGAAAATACTGTCGCCATGGACCTGGCAAATTCGTCAGAAAGATTATGTTACAAGGTGGTATCCTGCCCACAACGCACGCAGCATCCACTATTAAGCTTTGATATTCCAGTGTAAGTCGCAAAGGGGGTACTTTTGAGTGTGCACTTTGAATCGGAAACAAATAATTAATACAAGTGCTGCGGGGTGCCTTATCCTTTCACCCGCAACGTTGTATATGTCTCCTAAGGAACATAAAATATCTCGAAGGTACAAAACTGCCACTTTCTTTGATAACATCTCGATCTGAACATTGGGCGCAAATCGCAATTATTGATTTGTGTTTGGATGCATTCAGGGAAAGAACGAAAGAGAATCAAAGCATGGGAACAAAAAATTGCTTTTTCCACCTTCGAGAATAAGCGATCCCAACGGATAAAATATTCTTCACATGTGAACACTACACTGTATGTGTCATTCCACGACCTTCTCCGTAACCTTCTCTTGTTGGTCATTAAGTAGGTACCTCAATATGAAATTTCGATCCAATTTTTTAGGCAACAAAATAGCGCCCGCCCATGCCCAGAGCAGAGCGGCTCCTCTGCTGTCACCTGCTGCTGTGTCACCCCCTTATGCGGCTGTTGTGATAAAGGTAGGACCAAGTAGTCCTTTTATGTCTCTGCCTGCTTTCTCTCTAGTGCGTGATACTACAAACCATCGTATCAAGTCATGAACCGCATCACTACATGTTGATTTACTATGAGAGGGTTGTTCTTCAGTGTCCTTTTACTTGGAAGTTCTGCCTCAGGCGATTTTCTCAAGGAGAACCAAAACTTCTTCGTAGAGGACTTGGAGGTTGACGAGAACTGCGAGTTGTCCGCTAAAGTTGGTGATCACCTTCTTTTCGAGTATTCGTTCAGCTACGCCAATGGCACTGACTTCCAAAATATTGTGAGTTCTGCAAGGAAACCAGACCAACTCTTTCATTTGATTTTGGTAAGTCTGTGAGTTTTCTCTTAGTTATTAGTCTTTTTGTAAAGTGGATTTCATTTGTCTCACAGGACGGTTCTGGCAACAGCGACATTCATGCAGGTCTGAAGGGTATGTGTTTGAATAGCACTCGGCTGTTCATTTGGCCACAAATAGATGGCGTCAATCTTTTTCCTTTGGTACAGCCAGACCTCCATCAATTGATCGCTCCACATACAAACATTCGTTTGAACGTAACCTTGCAAGAAATCACGGAGCCCAAGGATTACGCTATTTTTGACGCATTTCGCGCTGGAAATTATTCCCGCGTAATTGATATGATTGTAGAGGGAAATGGTGTTAATGCGTTTGACGAGTGGGGTCATACACCCCTGATGTTAGCAACACAAAATGATGCGATGCAAGTTATAGCAGCTCTCTTGAACGCGAGGAGACCGAAAGTTAATGTCAATCTCTCGAAATCTTCTGGGTACACCGCGCTTTTTTATGCAACAGAGCTGAAAAGTACTGTCATAATGCAAGCATTGTTAAGAAAGGGCGCTGATCCAAATGCTGTGATTTTGCAAGAAGGATCCCGGGGTAATACTCCCTTGCATTTTGCGTGTATGCTTGAGAAACCTAAGCATGCTGAGCTCTTATTAAATTATGGAGCGAGTCCTTGGAGTGTAAATCAGTATAGAGTGAATGCATTTCAGCTCATTCCTAAAGATGCTGTCCGATCTACAAAATTGGAATTTAAGAGAATATTCGAGGATGCCTATCGCAACATCAAGACCCCTTCAGGCGTTTCTATGAATTATGACGATAGAAGGAATCATGGAAGTTCCCTGGATTTGTAATGTTATTGGAAAAGTTTCACTCCTTTGATAAAAAGTGCTATGGATGAAGTATTCTCAAGACTATCCACATGCATTGTGTGTATCTCCGTTCGCCATATTCCCGGGCAGACCATAATCCATATCAAGGCAACAATTACAGCGACAAATGGTTTTGTCATCGAGTAAGTGGTGCGTCTCTAAGCGACTAGTTAGGGTTATATAGATATGTAGTACTGTGATCGGTTACAATTACAACTCCCTCAACTACAGGAGTCAAAGTCCCAGTTTCAATTCGCGAACGGTCCAAATTATGTGCGAAGCAACAATACTGATTCTAAGTGCTAAGAAGTGCTCCATGTTATAATATGTTACTCATGTATGTACGGTACATTCTTTTCATAAAGCAAGAAGCTACTGTCTACTGTATACCTACGTACTTCCTCTGTTCAGTATTAGTTTTAGTTGCACCCCTTTTTCTAACGGTCGTATCTCTACAACTACAACCATGCAGACTTCAGAGTTTCTAAAAGTATCTCTAAGTAGCTACGACTACGAGTAAAATCTATCATAATTCTAAGCATTCAAGAGGGCAACACATCTATTATAGTAGGCCTTCTGGGCCAATTTTTTAAAAAGAGAGTTTGCTCAAATTAACCCCATGACTGGATCTACCATACTGATAACAACAACATTTGTTAGTGACGTCTTCAAAAAATAAAATTTTTTTCCGTTGAAAAATTAAAAAATCCGTTGGAAAAATTTCGATTTTTTGGCTACCAACGGCTACTTTCATCGCTGTAGCTCTAGACACCCGAGCTCAAACCTACTTTGCTTCGTGAATTGAAGAACATATAATGTCCCCAATTTATCCATATACATACCTATTTACTCTGTATTCATTATAATATGTTACTCATTTATGGTACATTCATTTCATAAAGCATACTTTAACTAGCTGGAGTCAATAGATTGGACTAATAGGAGTCTATCGCGTTGTTAACTATCTAATTCGACGGATTTGGCGAAAAGTTATGAAGGTGTAAACTTTCGAACAACCCTTTCCTTCTACACGCATGAAAGCATTCCTTCTACTTTCTAGAAAATTTCAAAATGCGAGTAGCTAAATATAACTTTCACAGATAGACTAAGTATAAGATTTTAATTTACATGAATTATAATGATACTTGAAA
>JACLAD010007076.1_pt1 | contig 12461 bp, 11 predicted proteins | sample 8027901 | NCBI WGS metagenome assembly JACLAD01 (sample SAMN15725071, study PRJNA655200) | protist metagenome | isolation source: fluorescence activated cell sorting (FACS) single amplified genomes of... | place: Spain: Blaines Bay Microbial Observatory, Mediterranean Sea | collected 2016-07-05
TCTCTACCAGATCATTATTGCCATCTTACCTAAAGTATCTTCACGTCCATTATCGTATCGCAAATCTAATCTTCCATTACTGTGCACTTTCATTACTCGTGCTTCTACGTAATCACCTCTACCCTGGTATAATGCCATAACTTTCTCAAAGTCCTTGTATTTATGTGCTGTCACTGATGGACCTTCGTCAATATCGTGCATGCTAGACTTATTCTCTTCACTCTCTCTGTTCCCAGAAGAGGAGGAGGAGCTGCCTTGTGACAAAGCGATTCGAGCAGCGGTGACATCGTCATCAAACTCCTGAGTGTCATTATACTGAACATCGTATGTATCATTGAAATTTTTTCGTACAATCACAGCTTCTCTCCAACGTGGGCCGTATTTGGCTTTGACTTTCACCTGATCTCCCTTCTCAAAGATCTTGGATTTGCGTAGAGAGGAGCCAGGGGTTGTAACATCCTTACTGGAACCTGTAGACGAATCATCACGTGCCATGCTGCCACGATAATTCGATCTTGAAAAACGACTAGCAGATGGGTTAGGACTACGACTGGGTACATGGGCGTTGAATGATTTGCGAGTACCCGAACCGCTCGACATGTCGTATTCCAAACGGACAGGATCGCGACTCATGTCTTAAAATGCAGCAAATACTAATCTGAATATCAAGCCTCACTCTGAACCAAATAGTGCACAAATTCAATTCAATTTCACGCTCACACAATTTATAGACTCCCTATGCCAACGCCAACTGATCAAAAACGCAGATACGTCCGCACTGAGTGCACTGTGGTAACCGTGTTTTGAATCAACAACCGGAAGCGAGATACACTGGGTCGGCCGCATAATGGTTTGCGTCGCTTGTTGCGTCGTTATTAAATGAACAAGTTGATTCAGCGTAGTTTGGTCTCACTGAAGACATCAAATGCTCCGGTTCTTTGTCGAAATGCAAGTTTGAGTGCTCGTCCTGCTGTTGTTGCTGTGAACCAATGCCGTGAATATAACTCGAGTAAAATTCTGATGCGTCGTCGTAAATCTCACCTGGACAAGTTAACGGACGACGATGTCATCACTCCTGAGAACAAGCATTTGTGGGAAATGCCCATCGACGAATTAGCGCTGTCGATAGACACCACTTTGACGGAGGAACAAAAGGAAAAGGTGGCACGTATCAAAAGGAAAATCAAAGGTAAAGATGCTGTACGATCCTTGTATCGTGATGTACCTACTACACAAGAATTAGAAATGATGAAATTTCCTGGTAATTTCCGTCCGCAATTAGCACCAAATGCTGAAGCGCTTGTTGATTATGCAATTGCTCAACTACCTGAAGGTGATGGCCCACGTCGCAGTAAACATAAAAAGCGTATGCAACAACGCCAACAGCAAATTCGCGATAACCATACCCGTCGTAAATTAGAGACACATGAGTCCTTGAAGAGGAAACATAAGAAAAAGGCGTATCACGATAACTTGGTCAAATTTTATTATGCTGAAGCAGCCGAGATGAGACAAGAAGCAGAATCGAATAAGCAAATGTTCATGAATGCTGGTGGTACAGGACCAAGTAATGATATAAGTGAAGAGAAGAAGGAGTGAAGACAAATGGGAAGTGGAGTAGTCAAAGCATTATGATGTTGTTACAGTGATACTATTGTGGTTAATGTAAGTAAAGTTGACGTATAGTTCCGTTGAGCTGGATTCTACAGTGCCGTTGGATGACACAGTGTGAAATCCAACAATTTTTTAAAGACATATACAAATTCTATATAGAGATACATTGTAGACTCCATGTACAGCTTATGTACAATGAGGCAAAGTAAGGAGTAGTTAAGAGTGAATTATCTCCCCATCATCTCTTCCTCTATCCCCTGCTTTTTCTATTTCTAGGATCCTTCCACCCGAAACAGGCACTCTATCATCATAGTTCACCTACCTCACTCCTTCTCTGCGTTTCTTGTACCCCGGCGATTTCGTGCCATTCTTTCGATGTCTTTTGCGACTTCCCTCATCGGTTGCTTTCCCGGTATTTTCTCTATGGGATTTTTTTCTGTCTCTATTCGAATCAAAAGAGCTTTTCTGCTTAGAAGAGTGATGCGATGAGTGTGCTGATCCTTTGTGTCCCACATCCTGTAATCGATGCCTACTTAACAATAAAGCACGGAATTTATCAATATTGATGAAACTCCTTAGTTTAGCGTAAAGAGTCGGACTGTGTATAGCCACTTGCTCCAAAGTAATGACTCTGTGGATATCCAAAGGTTGTCTGCTCGTATTCCGATGTAAACGACTAAGTATATCAAGAGCATCCCGAGCAATAATATCTTTGTATGCACTATGACTTATTGTCTTCATACGATGACTACCATCATCCTTTTTCATCTTCTTAATTTTATTATTGATTTGAGCAACATGTGGTGAAGGTGGTGCAGCCAATTCAGCATTATGTAATGCTTTTCTCCGCTCTTGATGTAGCCATTTAGAATTGATCAATTTGGCTAAAACACTACCTGAATATTTAAAATCGTCTCGTTGTCTTCTGTGATTATTATACCCTCGGTTGGCTGAATGACCCGGGCTGTCTCTCCTGGAAAAGTGATTATCGAGTATTTCATTCGCTTTGGCAAAAGTTCGTTGTATGGAATCGATTTGATGACATGCTGTGAATGTCGCAATGCCACCACTAACTTGAATAGTGGTATACGCGTTGAGATGTTGTGACTTTCCGAAATACTTAAAGAACTTCCTCAAATAATATCCCAAGTTCACATTGCTACCTGTGTTCCGCTGTTTGGATTGAGTGATAATAAATGCTACCATAACATATAATTTAAAACTACCAATTCCTCCATTAAATGGCTTATCAAGTTCTAAAGAGGATAAGAAAGTTTTCAAAAACATTACTGAATATAGAATAGAGTGGTGTGAGATGGTTGTGTTAGTATAAGCCTTGTACTTCCACAGAGGAGAGGAGAGGAAGAAAAATTAATAAATATATGGTGGTTCTCATTAGGAAGACAGTAAGTACTCTATTCTGTACCTAGTGGTTTAAAAACATCACCACCAGCCTTATACATTGATTGTACTACTGCTTGATGCTCTGTGCTATCAACTCCCAAAGAAATATCCACACCAATATTACATCTATGTATGAAAGCAATAATTGGTACTCTCGCCCTGGGTCGGATTTCGTTACTACCCATCCAATCAAAGCTTTGCATATATTTGTATAGCTGTCTTAACAAGGATACTAATCGCTCTTTAGCCCCTCTGCTATCTGCTGGATTGTAACCTTTGGTCTTTGCTTGAAGAGAGCGTACATTAGTTGGCATGCCTGTGATGATAAGGGTATACATAGAACATGCAAGGAGATGGAAGATGGAAAGTGGTGAATATACGAATAGAAAAGAGCAGGAAGCAGAGAGATGAGGCGGAGGTTAGTATACTCCTCATTATAGTAATAGATATAGACTAGTCGATATGAGACGGGGTGTCTTACCGGGTTGGATGTACACCGTACGACCATTGTTCAGTAGACATGGCACTGACTCTAGAATCTCAACATCGTCATCATCAACATTGATCGTATGCTGTGCACTGTCATCAGCAGCAACGACATTCTTCGCGTAATAAGCATACTGGTCGTAATCCTCATCATCAGAACCATGACCATGACCATCCTTGCCATCACTACCACTACTACCTCCATGGCCATTCGTAGGACTAGCACTCTGCTTGCTGCTATGCAAACGGCTCATTTCAATAGTACATCCCTTGCTGTTCTCGTCTTCCTTATTCCCATCCTGAACTCTTATATTCAAATTCTCGGCGAGAGGATTTTGCTTCTTACCATGTAGACGAAAAGAAATCACCTCCTCCTCGTCATCACTTTTCACAGTATCCCCATCTCCAACACTATCATATGTATCCTTCTTGGCATCGCTAATACTAGAATTGGTATCTTCCACATCCTCCTCATCCTCATCAGTGCTGATGAGATCCACCACCTCCTTCCCATCGTAAGTAGCGTGACCACCATTAGTTCCGCCATCATCCACTTTGCGCTTACGACTAGCAAATGAAGAAATTAGAGTCCGAGAAGCTTCTGTGTCAGATTCTATATCAGAGTCATCCACCAGGTCAATCACTTCAGATGCATCAGGTAAAGAGAACAGTACTCCATCGCCATCACCATCGCCATCACTATCTTCTTCTCCCTCCTCCTCCTCCTCCTCTTCCTCTTCCTGGTATTGCAATTCCTCTCTTTCTGCTTCTTGTGCTTCTTGTGCCTCGATAGCGGCTTTGATCTTCTCATACACATTAGGTTCCTTGTCTCTGCCTACCACCTTCATGGTAGCTTCCAATGCATTTAAACTAATGGAGCCTTTCACAGCACCATTCAAAGTTGTTTCAGCAATCAAAGGTCGTCCATCCTCATCTACTGTTATACCCATACCTTGTATACTGATATCAATGTCGCTATTATATATACCCATATCACTCGCATAACTACCAAACACTGCTACTTCCGCGTCTGGCCATCTGCTGTGCACACACGTACTGACATCTTCAATCAAGGCATCTCGACATGCTTGTTCTAAAGGAGTCAGTTGAACGTATTCCGCGAATTGTTGTATCTCATAATCCAAACGTGCCATAGCAATAATTTGATGATTCAAAGTCACTTCTTTTGCCAGAAATCTCAATGCTTCGTCCATGTCTGTATCTGAAATGCCACCATTTGATTTGCCTTTGTCTTTGCCACCATTTCTATTTTTGTCGTTAGATTGTTCGGATTTATTCTCTTGAGTAGACTTCAGTGCCTCCTGCTCTTGTAGAGATAACCATTGAATGTTCTCCTTGAAATTGTCATTATACTGTGTTTTGTCCGATGTAGGGTAATGGTTAGTGTGTAGAATACATGTGTGAGTAATAGAGATACAGGCAACAGTTCTGTTAGCATATTTATCGTCACAAATAGAGATACAAAATAGCAGAGATAATATCATACAAAAGAGACAAGTACTTACGGGTAAACGTGTCCATGGGCACCACGGGAATGAAGGAGTTTTAGGCATAGGCATGTAAAGATGCTGTTTCGGTACCAAACTTGCCATCTGCTCTATTTGTGCTTGGATAATAGACTGGTCCAGCTCGTCGTTGGAGACGTGGGAAGAGTCCTTTTTGATGTTTTCCTTGTTGCCCTTGGTACCTTTGCTGTTGATATAAGAGGAGACACTGGAATGGCTCGTTGATGATGACGATGACGATGATGAGACTCCTGTAGAGGGAAAGGAAGATATTTCTTTTCCTGGCGCAGATATCTTGCTATTCTGCTGGGCGCCGTTGACCATTCCTATGATGCCTTCTGTCAATGCCTTCTTCTTAGCGTCCTCTTCTCGGTGCTTGGTCTGGAGTTTCTTACGATACTTGGCCTTCTGGTTAGCCCGCATCTGTGCTGCCTCTTTCTTCGTCACTTTCACTTCGCGGGTCAAATCCTCCATACTTTGTTCTTCAGCTGCTATTGCGAGACCGCTAATCACCAATGATCTGTCATGGATATCGTACGACAGAAAGATCCAGCGAGTTCTTTTTTCCAATGTTTCGGGCACTATGCTAATAGAAATGGATCGAGTAGCTATTTGACACACTGAATAGTCTCTCAAAATTGTGCTGCCGATACTATCGGCATCTGATCAACTCTAACTCGCGTCCTACCCGAAAGCTCATTCGTTCGCTCCCAGAAGCTCACCGCGCTGATTCCGGAGGATTGAGAGATAGATCAAGTTAGACGTCGTGTAGTTAATCATGGAGCAATTCGAAGCCAGCTATAAAAGTTTGTTTGCAATTCGCGAGTTATCTTCCTCAAGTTCGTTTGTAGGCATGTATATTAGTCCAGACGCGATGATCTTCATAGTGATCAATCTAATACTGATGATGATTGTCTACACGGGAGTCATGTGCATGAATTCCATGGGCAGCCACCCTCCTTTGCAGTTCATCGACGAAGATCACAAGCCGCCTATTGGGAAGGAATCTTAGACCTTTTATGCACATGCTTTGAAATAGAAGAGTAGTTTTGAACAGAAAGAGAAACCTCGTTGGAGAGAAGAGCCAGGAGGGTATCGTAGATGTATCCTGCCTGACCCTATTGTGTGATTGTACCTAGTATACTTTAGTGTAAAATGATGATAATCAGAAAATCTTGAATTCTATTCACTATTGTTAGATGTTACTTATTGTATATACATATTGCACCTTATTATATTTGATATAATTGCGTCTACAAATGTCTCAAGATATGCTTATCTATTCCGGAGTAGAGTGAGTATACATGATGTCACTCCGCATGGCATATTTTACGCCACTTTGTACTAATCTGCCTTCGTGAAGAGTATCATGTTGGAATAGCAGTATGGAACCTTTTGTAGGAGCCAAATCATAGTATTTGTCATCCATCTCATTATTACCATACCATACTCGTGTTTGTCCACCCGTAAATTGGATATTAGACCCTGTTTCGCCATCATTCAAGTATAACATCAAAGTCACATAAGACTGATCACCATACTGGGGAAAGGTAGGACAGCAGTGAGAGAAGAAATCATATAATGGTTTTGTCAGTGTGCTGCCATGATTATGCCCGAGAGAAGCAGTTATAGAGAGGGAGAGAGATAGAGAGAGGATGAGGTATGAGAGAGGGGTATAGCTTACTTGTGGACTCGTTGGATCATCTACTCGGTAGCTTCCGTCGCCATGGGGTACAAAGTAGTCTCCTGTTGTGTACTTGAGAAACCTCAATCGAGGATTCACTCCAGTTGCTGTGGGTTTCTCAGAAGCAGGGGCATTCTTGTTAATGTACCCAACTTGAGTAGGATGATTATAGAAATGATGGAATCTCGGATAGACCTTCTCGTTCAATACACTACTAATGCGATCCCACAACTGTGCAGCTACAATTTCAGTGTCAATCATCGTTCTACCCGACTTACGGAAGTCGGTACTCAAGCTATCGTTCAATAAAGCTTGTATGTAAGTAGAATGCTCCTCCGTGAAGTTAATAATGGCGTCGCACTCAGTTGGTGTCAATAGATTGTGTACCACCACCGCGAACTTGTCCGCGTCGGGATCAGTCATGTTGCAAGGCGTTGATTCCCCGTCTTTTGGTATATTGACGTTCTCTATCAAGCATTGGGATGCGTCGAAATCGCCTGCCAAGATGCTCTCCAATATGGCAAGGTTTGCCTCGTTATCCTTCTCCTTATCGGCTGGTTTAGGAGGAGTTGTGAACATTGATGACATAGCTGAAAATAGACTCACCCAAAATTTTACAAATTGAGCTCTGGCCTCTGAGGTTCGTTCTGTGGAAGGGGCTCTCTTGCGTTACTCGTTGTCCTAAATTTGGCCTCGTTCCCAGGGTTCCGACCCTGCTTCTGCCACTTTTACTGAATTGTGTTGTCGTGGCATTGCACCCGCAATATAGCTTTTTATATAGTATTGCTACCTTCACAGCATCGAAGCAACTCCTATTGAGTTGCGCTGCTGAAATAAGCAGTCCCGCGTTGAGTATATTAGACGCAGAAAGAGGGCGCTTTTCCAGGAGTTTCTGCAAGAGTCGTTCGATAGGTTTAGACCTACTGTTGATGAACAATGAGTGTTCGTTTCGCTGATGATGACAATAACGATAATGACAGCATAGAGGGTAATACGGGACCCAAATTGGAGCATTTAAATCTGCGCAACTACACGATGAATGCAGAAGATCTGGCCAAGACTCGGCGAGAACATGCTATCGTCGATCGTATCTACCGCAATCAACGTCGCACCTCCATAATGCAGCAGAAGAAAGCTGCCACTTTGTTCAAAGTCACACCAAAGTTGATAGCCCAGATCAGAGCGAAAGAAACTAAACGAAGTGACTGGACGAAATGTTATAGTGAAAGACAAGGAAAGCGTTATTGGAGACACAATCTCAGTGGCATGACTAGTATGGAACGTCCTTACAGTAACTTAGATCTAGGAGCAGAGTCTGATAGTTCGGAAGATAGTGTAGATCTGAGCCCTTCAAGGAAAATAAGATCTCTGTCTCCTCAACGCAAAAAGAAAGGAAGAGGCAAGAAAGGTAGCGATAATAGTAGTGATGAAGACAGTATGTCCTTAGAAGCTATCCATGAGCTCGACCAGGGGGAATGGCATGAGCGTTTCTCTACAAAATACAATGCCAAATATTGGCGCAATATTCATACAAGAGCAGTCTTGTGGAAGAAACCTCTAGAGTACCGGAGTCATAGGTAGGGCTTCTTCTCCTTATTCTTCCTCAATCATGGCCATAGTACTCTCTTATTGTATTGCTACTGCTATGTTCTGCCATATTAATACATTCTCTGCTTCGTACTCTTTCTATTCATATACTCCCCACCTTTCATCTCCTTCTCCTTCTTTCACTATACCCTTATTATCATCATGTGTCTACATTCAATAGAGACAATCATGGTATACCTTTAAAAATACAAAAACTGGTACCTTATCGAGATGAGTATTACGAAGAGACTCCATACGAAGAAAATATTCGTTTGAGATCAGAATGGAAAGTCAAATACAATCAAGCCTATGACGCCTTCTATTATAAACACATCTACTCTGGTACAGGTACGGGCATAAGGACTTCGTGTCTATCTGTGTTACCCCGCAATCTACTGTAGCTATGCTAGTGATAATGAGTATATTAACCTCTATCTGTCCTCTCTGCTCTCTACTTCCTGCTCTTTCTATATATATACTCCTCACTTTCCATTTCCTTCTCCTTCCTTCATTATCTCACTATACATTATTGTAATCATTTTATCTATTCATATCCTTAATGTAGTGGTGTGGGATGATCCTAGACCGGAGGAGATGGCCGACCCGGAAATCGAACAACGTGAATTAGAATTAGCAGATAAAGAACAGAAGGAGGAGAGGAAGAGGTTGGAAAGTAAACATTTCCTGCTGGGAGACGATGAGGAGGATGAAGAGGATAAAGAAGATGGTAATGATGAAGAAAATGGAAGCATCACACCAGTGATAAATAAAGAGATGAAAAAGGGGAAAGAGATGAAAAAGAAGAATCGTTTGAGTGTGTTAGGGTTACATGGTCTAGAAGATCAGAAGGAAGTCGCTGGTAAGGTCATCCCGCTTCTCTGGTTGTCGCTCTTTTGCTACTCTCTTCCTTTAGAATTGCTATGACAATGATGAATATACTAACATAAGATAATTTGTCTTTTTCATCTCCTTTTTATTGTGTATATTTGACATTGAATGATACGATACTGCTGTCATATCTCATAGGATGGCGTGTTAAAATGAATTCACAATACGGAATTCCTTATTTCAAACATATGTTAACAGGCGACATCAGTTGGGATATCCCAACTGAAGTAAAAGCATTCATTGCATCCGGAGGTAATACTATCTCTAATGTAAACGCTGAAGATCATGTTGGCAATACGCAAGATAGAGAAGCTTCTATGGAGTTGGAAAGACTACGCCGATCCACTGCATTACAGATATTGGAGGAAAGCTCAGATGACGAAGGAGTGGACGGCTTGGGTCGATCAGTGCTCCAGAGTGATACTGATGCCTCAAGTGTAACTACTATGGATACACATGACGATAGTGACAGTAAACCCAGTAGTGTTGGCGGCAGTACCTTATCGGGTATGAGCAGTCATGATGCTTCTACCAAGAGAGATGATGATGACAGTGATGACAGTGACGAAAGCAGTAGTAGCAGTAGTAGCAGTAGTGGAAGTAGCAGTGATAGTAAAACTTCTGCCTCCTTTGTATCCTCCAGTCCTGGAGGAGAGTCTTCTGCACCTACAGGCAGCGGATCCGTTAGTATTATCAGTGGTATTTCAGATTCTCCATCCGTCTCTAGTCTAGCTAGTAGCAAAACGGCTAGCAGTAGCGGTAGTGGTAGCAGCAGTAGTAGTAGCGGTAGCAGTAGCAGTACCAGTAGCAGTAGTGGAAGTCCTTCAGAATGAAGTAAATAAGATCCGAGCAGCACAGTCTAGATGCCCCCATTAGGTAGGGAGCAGGAAAGGGGGGGGGGAGAGAGAGATTGTACAGAACAGTTTATCTTGTATAAAGTATTGATTGTAATGTTTCGTGATAATGCTCTTTCTATAGTAAGCACAAATTGCTACAAACACACACAATATGGAACTTTCATCTTCTTTCCATTACAAATACTTTACTTTCTTCCTGTTCTCCCACCACCTGGGCTCTGTCACTTCCTCCCTCATGAGAGTGACCATTATTCATATAAAATTCCATATCCTTGATTCGCTTGTTCATTGTCTCTATCTCTTGCAATAGATTCATTAAATTGCGATGTGCACTTCGATGATTCTTCTTACCACACCTTGCAAAGTGGCTTTGTTGTACTCCCGTCAACATTTTAATTTTTGGTGATTTCATTTCTTGACGGGAATATTTATCATAACATGAAACGGAGACTGTTCCCGCATTGAAGTTTAAAGTCAGTTGGTATGAAAGATGTCTTTCCTTAATGTTAGTAGTACTAGTTCGATTTCTTTGGCCATATTGATTGCCATATTTATCATGGTGATTCTCTTGAAGTACATGAGGTACTTTGAAGATATTACGACCATGTTTCATGTCTGTTGTAGTGTATTCTTTCAATAAATTTGTGAAAGCTAGTTGCACTTGAGATTGCAATGATGGTAACGCAAATGCTTTTTGAAAATCTTCTTTTCCTATTGAACTACGAGACCCGGGGGTGCTGTGGGAGAATACAGGGGTGCACACGGGAGTATCTGAGAATCCATGTAATGGAGTCCAATGCTTCATTTCATCTCCCATGGCACCCTGACTCTCCCCATGGCACCCTCGATGATGATGTGCATTGCTTCCTAATTTCTGACTACTCTTATTGATAGTATCATCATCCTTATTGGTACCATGACGGTTAATTTCAATATCATCAATCTCATCAAATACTCTTCTCATCACTGAATCTACAATCGAATGTACGAACCATTTCTCTTTCTCTTCATTCCAATCAACTTTCTTGGGTTTCAAGTATCTCTTCTCTATGGCCTTAAACCCACTCTTTGCATCACCATCACCATCACCATCACCATCACCATCACCATTAGTGGTTACTGTCTGTATTCTCTTGCTTGGACTTGCTACAGGAGAGATATATCCACTGGGTGGTGGGCTTGAAGGAATGGACACTCCTTGACCCCGCATTTTGCCCGGACTGGCCACGCGACCTAGTGCAGTTCCTCCTCGAGCCCCTCCTCGAGAACTGGTACTGGCATTGATAGTCAGCTTTCTCTTGAAGATGGCTGCCTTAGATTCTCCCACGGCACCCTTGGAATCTCCTATCAATCCATTTCCAAGTCTAGGCAAGGTTGCAGTTTTAATGTGGATCTTACATTGAGATAAAGAAGAAGAAGATGAAAGAGACAGATTATGTTGATCATATAGATCCAGGACCATATCTTCCACTTGATCTTTCACCATCAATAATGTCTTGAAAAATGCTTCAGAAATACATATTAGATTGTAATGAGCTATTTTTGTATATAAATGAAGACGTGATATCATATTTGGATACATAGTATTCATTCCAGTCACAATACTCATTCCATCATTCAATACATTCTCATTACTGCTATCTTTCCCATCTGGACTAATTGTAGGTGATGGTGCAATCAAAGATAGGTTACCAGCAGTCACTGCACTTGATAACATAGAAATGCTGCCATCACCGTCCTGTTGTTGATCACCTCGATATGTATTCTCATCAATGATATCTTCTCGAATACTAGTATTAAGGGTCAACGGAAATGTTGCAGTTGCTGAAGTCAATCCCAAGGTGGTCATGCCAGTACTTGAATCATCAGCACCATTGCTATTTCCATGATAATTCATATGTTGTTGTCCAGAAGTGACGATGCTGGTCGTGAGTAGACTCATAGATGCCAAACTACCATCTCCACCAAAGTGTGCACCATCAGAAGCTTGTTGGAAACCTCCATCAACAATACTGCTCGTTATGACAGACATACTTTCAAGACTGCCTCCACCACCATCATAAGTATATTGATCGCCATCTACTGTAGGATCATTCATTGTCATCTGGCTCACAGAAGCGCCACCATCATATACATTCATCATATGTTTGACAGCTTGTCCTAATGTTGGGAAGCATTTTTGAGAAGACGCTAACATTAAGGAAGCATAGTGTGTACGGCATGGAACAGCAAGAGGTCGCATAGAGGGATGCAAAAGAGTGTCTTTCTCATCCTCCTTGTTATCATCACCACATTGCATCAGAGAAGGTGATTTATTGTGTGTATGTTCCCTTTCTCTCACCTTCTCATTGTCCTCTCTCGATTTTCTACTATTTCTTTCTATCTCTTTTTCACATAACTCGGAGCTTAAATATA
>JACLAD010011652.1_pt1 | contig 12459 bp, 6 predicted proteins | sample 8027901 | NCBI WGS metagenome assembly JACLAD01 (sample SAMN15725071, study PRJNA655200) | protist metagenome | isolation source: fluorescence activated cell sorting (FACS) single amplified genomes of... | place: Spain: Blaines Bay Microbial Observatory, Mediterranean Sea | collected 2016-07-05
GCCTGGACTTGTATACGATAAATTATCTCAAAGAAGAATATTTTGAGAAAAACGCGCAATTGAATAATTCGTGTAATTATGCCATTCCGTTAGGATTTATGAAGTTAACAAATCCAGAAATTATTCCTATGTATTATCGTATCTATAAGCAATTGCCTTTACGTTATTGTATTCGTTTGTCGGTCTTTCGATGGATGGCAAATATGATAAAAGCTCGTATTATTAATATGAATAATATCATTAAAATGTCGTTGATACAGGGAATGCCAAACAATAAGAACCACCACCAGGCGAAGAACCATAAACAAAAAGACGAGAAACACATGAAACATGTTACCGATGATGAGTTGCTAAATAATATGTATGTGAAATGGGCAATTGAAATGAAAATATTTCTAGATAAAATCTTTACCGATATACCAGAGAAATATGAGAACCCTGATAATATGTTTGCTAATAATAATAGTAACATGGAAACATTTATTAATAATTTGAGGGCAACCCATTCTGTTAAAACACGTTTTAAATTCAGTGACTTTGGCAAAAATATATTAGGTAGTGGAAGCAGTTCATTTCAACCATCAATGCCACATGCCATCATACCAAATATACAATGTTCATTAGCATCGAATAATTTATTTTGTCAAGAAAAAGATCAATACCTTTCAAGCAAAAATAATACATTATTAGAACAACAGAAAAAGAGCCAGAGACCGGAAAGTGTATATTTACACGAGAAAGAAAAGTCAACAAGTAATGATCCGTTAGGCGCATTTCCTTTCGATTTACAGGAGTTAAAGCCGGTGCGGCATAATATATTGTCACATTTAGCTGGATGGCCAGAAGGAGCAGCGATGTTTGGATTACATCAATTATTTGGTACTAATGAAAATAAATATTTCCAAGCTGTTGTTAGTAAGATTTTGATATTTGTAAATAGAATGATAAATCGTTACAATAATATTAATATTATTCGAAACAATAATAATAATTATAATAATAAGAATGCAAAAAATATCAATAATAATGGTCGTAGTAGTAGTAGTAGTAGTAGTACCATCGCCATCATTAACAGTACCACTAATACTACTACTAGCAGTAATATCAAAAACAACAACAGCATCGACGGCAAGATCGAACGTTTAGATTCACCAAAGTCAAAAACAAGTAACTCTATGAGTATTGAGGAGGAGGAGGGAGAGGGAGCAGAAGTGGACAAAGATTTTGAAAAGATAATGATGAAAGATGACAAAAGAGGAGAAGAAGGAGATGATGATTTTTATGGCGATGTAGACGATGAGCTATACGATTGGATGAATGACATATTTAGCGATGAGAATGAAAAAGATGGAAAGCAACAGAAGAGAGCGTCAAAAGTGGTAGAATTAGAAAACGCCGAGTCGCTAGAAAGGATGAAATTACAAGCTAGTGTTTTAAAATCAGGTAATGATAATATACGAGATGACGACAAGAATGTACCTAATCATAATAATAAAAAGAGTTCAAAACAACAATTTCTTTCAACATCTAATAATACATCATTTTTAAATCATATATACCATATTAATGCAAAAATGGATAAAGGTAATAGTAATAATAATAATGATAATAATATGATGATGATGATGAAGAAAGTTTCGGAGCAAGCGGATGAACATAATCAAGTGGGTGATGAGAATGCAAAATATGATGAGGAGAAAAAAAATGATAAAAAAAAAAGGTCTAAAAAAAAGGAAAAAAAGAACAAAGAAAACAATATGTTAAATGCTAAGAAAAAAAACTCGATGGAATTTTTTGATATTGAAATGCAACGCAATGAGGTTGACACGGACGAATTATTAGTCTTTGCTGAAGATGAGAAAAGTTTTTTCTTCAGCTGTTTTTACCCAGATGCTACTGTATGTGATTTTTTTTATGTCTTTTGCTCATGCTGTTGGCCATGTGTAATATTAGATATAAGACAAAAATTATATGGAAATACTAAACAATGGTTCTCTTGTACTTTGTTTAATTTTTTCTTGTTTATTGGTAGATGGATATTTTTTGTGTTTTATTTAATTGTTTTCATTACTCCAATTTTAATTGGATTTGGAAACCCGTATGATAATAATCGTGACAAATCTGTGGAGAGAAGAGATCGTATAATGAAGAGTTGCTTGTATTTTATTCCACTTGGTAGCTTGATAATTGCCACAATATTAACGATTTATAGAAATAAATATAAAGCAAAGCGTGGAGAGAAAAAAGTAAGCAATTGCAGAAATTTTATCACTAGTTGTTGTTGCACAACATGTACAATTTCACAGATGTATTATGACACTCGAGAATGGTGATTGAGATTGTGTGGGGAGTGTTTTGGTGCGTGTTATTTTTGTGCACACACACTTGAATACCACTATAAAAAGTTTTTTGATGATCCACATAGTGTATTCTGGTATTATTGTTTAATTATAGCAGGTATAAATAGCACATTAACATTGTAGTACGGAAAAACTCATAGTTAAGGTGGTTTTACGGGAAGATTTGAATATGATTCGACCTTAGCAACTACTTATGTATTTTTTTATAAAATATAAAAAACTTTCACAAATCATTTTTAATAATATCAAATGTGTTCAAATCAATACATGCAGCAACTAGACGTTTTAAATTTGCTGATAATATTGCTTCACCATAATTATTTGCAGGGCAAATTAACCATCCAATGACTAAACCCCAACACATTGATACGCTATATCGATATTTAAATTGAAATTGAAAATCTTCAATATCATTGTCACCTTTCCAATTAATTCCATTTAAAGTTAAATAATTTAAATAATCTTTCAATAATTCTTTTTCATATAAATGGCGTTGTATTGGGGTTAATGCCGTACCTAATATATATGCAACATCGCGACACCAATGCGATTGTAATGATAATTGCCAATCTAATAAACCTACTTTAACACCAGCAGTTCTATCAATAACATAGGTATTTTGTATGTGCGTATCACCATGGCATAATGTTTGACCATTTTTCGCAGAACAAAACATTTTTTCACATGAAATTAAGCATTCCCACATTTCATCTATTGTTAATCCTAATGGTTTTAATATCTCTTGTTCAAATTTATTTCGCCGCACATGATCTTTAATTAAACCTTTACCAATACTACGAAAGACTTCATACATGCCACCTTTTTCACTATTTACAACCCAACTCAAATCATTTCCATTCTTAAATCGTTTGGAATGCCAAAATTTAGAATGCAACAATGCTAATGATTTTAATAATTGTTTAACATGTGGTATTTTTAATGTATTCAATGCAGTTGGAAATTGAACATTGTACGTAGATAAATCTTCCATCAATATAAAATATTGACATTTATTGGGATTAAATAATGTACCATAGCATTTTGGATGTTCAATTTCTTCATTGTTAATATATTGTAATATGTTTGAATAAATTAATGTTTCATTGATATACATAGCATCTGGTGCTTGTGGTAAATAATAATTATAAAAATTAATACAAAAATGTATTAAATCATTCATAAATGGTATGCGTTCACCAACCAGTGCCGTCAATTTGATTAAAGGGATAGATGAACCTAATCTCATATACCATGGCAATAATACAGCTTTGAAAACAAGATAATGGGTTTCTTTTTCATCTTTTGTATTATTTATATTAAATTCAATTCTAAGATGCGTTCGGTCTGTTGTAGATGCTTTTCCATCACCGCATGATTCTAATAATGTCACATCTATTTTATTAATTGTTTTGTTACGTTTTATGTCATCATTTAACATATTATTTACAAATTGTTTTGTTAACAATTTCTTCACATCTTGTCGTGAAATTTTACGTAGACAATTACTTAAGCATATCCGTATAGGTCTTTTAAAATATGACCAAAATGGTTGAACGCAAAAAAATATAATGTTCCACCCAAATAAAACTACAAATATTATTGCAGATATAATTTTATGAAAGATGGATGATGACATGTATTATTTCAAAAATATATTATACGATTATTATGTGTAGTTGTTGGGTATATGTGTAAAAGAGTTGTATGTTATATATATATATATATATATGTTCACACACATGTATAGACATATCCAATATATATATATATATTTATACTGAACTTTACTACTTTTATTATATTATGTGTATGTCTATTTTATATATTAACATTTATTAGATTAGCACATTTACATTACAGTAGTTTTGTTGTTGAGTAGTAGTATTATTAATCAAAAATAGCTACTAGTCTAAAAAATATAGATGGACTGAATATATACTCTCTCTAATAAATATACATACCTTCCCATCTAATTACTAATAAAAACCTCCCATCTCTCTTTCTCTCTCTCTCTATTATATAGTCTGTCATATTATACACATATACGAACATACTACAAAAGATTATTATGCGATCGATGTTTTTCAACTAATTTCTTATTGTCTTCTTCTAACACTTTAACTTTTTTATCCATTGCGCTTAACATCAAATGCATATCAATATTTGCTGTACTTTTCTCTTGAAAAACACCACCTTTATGGCCAGTTTTCATTAATTTAATGTTTTGTTTACTATTTTTGTATTTATTATTACTATTATTTTCCATTGTTTGCATATCATTATCATACAACCCAGTCGTTGGATTACGCTCACTTAATAATTTATTTATTCGTTTTAATAAATCTTGTTTTTCTGTTTCTTTTATATCCAATTTATGTTGAAATGCATCTCTCATAATTTCTAATTCTTCTTTCAAGACTGCTTGAAAGGTTTCATTTTCTTGTGCTGCTTTACGATTAGATTCTTTTGCAGATTGAAAAAAATTTCCACCACCACCATTACCATCACCACTTGTATGCTTTGTATGATTGTTTGCATTTTGCTTTTTCTCCATTTGCAATTTATTCATTTCATGCATTAAATGTATAAAACGATTTTGTTCTTGTTCTATATTTAATTCTAACTCTTTCACTTTTTTTTTCAATTCAATTCGTTTTTTATCCCATTCTAATTTTTCCTTATCCCTCTCTTTACGACGAACATCTAAACATAAATTAGCAGCTTCCAATTCATCTTTCAATTTAAAAACATTTTCCTCATGTTGTAAATATGCTTCTTTTTGTCGTTTAATTTCTTGTTTTAACCTACCTTCATTTGCCTGAGCTTTTTTTTCAAATGATTTCAATTTGTTGGATATTATAATAACTTCTGCTTTGTTTGCTTTTTGAATTTTTTGTATTTCTAATTGATGATGTTCCTCTTTGTAATTTTTTTCTTCAATGCTAGCTTCTGCATTTTCTTTCTTCGTAGTAATTTCTAACAATTTTGTTTTGCATCGACTATGTTGTGTCTTTGATTCTAGTAATTCTATTTTTAAATTTTCAACTTGTTTCTCCAATAACGATGCTTTTGCTTTTGATCTTGAAAGTTCCATTACCATATCTTTTTCATCGACAACAATTTTATTTTTTAATCTTAAAAATTCAGATTTATATTTTTCTTTTTCAGATGTCAAAATTAATACTTTTTTCATATCTTTCGATATAATTTGTTCATACTTTGCAATCGCGTCACTCAATTTTGTATCTATTTGTTTGTATTTAATTTTCATTTTTTGACTATTTTCTTTTAATATCTTTATTTCTTCATTTTTGTTCTGTTTTAAATCATCATATTTCGTTGTCGCAACTTTTAATTTCATTTTTAAAATATTTAATTGTTCATTATTATTATTATTATTATTATCATCTTCGCTGTTAATAGAAGTTTTTTTATTCTTAGTTTCTTCCGACAATAATTGTTTTTTTAAATGGGATATGGTTACAGTTAATTGATCCATTTTTGTTCCTTGTTGCTGATTTGTATCTTTTAATATTTTAATTTCATCCTTTAATTTTGCTTCATTAATATTATTAATAGTAACAATATTTGGGCGTGGTGATACTGTTGGTGCTGGAGGTAATGTTTTTTCCTCTTGTTTTTTCCTTTTTTGTTTTTCTTGCTTCAATTGTAATAATAATTTATTATTTTGCTTGTTCAAACTTTCAAAATTCATTTTCATATTAATCAATTCTTTTGATTTATTTGATAATTTTAATTGTAAATCTTGCATTTCTAAGTTGGTATTTTCATCGTCCTTATTATTATTCGCATCGTCATATTTTTTACCTTTGTCATGGTTTAAAAGGGATTTCCATTTATTAGCAACATTTGATACAAGCTTATGTTGACGTTTAGAATTTGTATCAGATAATACATCACGTAATATTTTTGCATCGTTTTCTAATTGAGTACATTTACTGTTTGTTTTTTTCAATTCAATATCTTTTTTATTGATCACATCTTTCAACTTGAATATTTGATCACGCAAATTAAAATAAGAAGTAGCTATCGGCAATATCATTGTTGATAGATTATCTGATTTTGGGTTGATTTTCTTCTTTTGTTGTTGTTGTTTTTGTTGTAACGTTGTTGTTGTAGTAGTATTTTTTTTTTCATTTTTCATTTTTTTCATTGCACTAGCATATGCTTTAGCTGAACCGCCAACAATTGGTTGACGAAACGCTTTTTTACGAATTTTATTAGCAATTTGACCACCAGCATTTTCTATCTCTACACGTTGTCCTTGTAATTTATTTCTATCATTGTATTGTTCATCGTTCTTTTCCTCTGGTTTTTGTTCAACATTTTGTACCTCGTTTTCATTGAATGCATATAATAATTCCTCATTTGTCGTTGAATCTTTAAAACAACGTCTAACAAGCTCTTCCAATAATTTATGTTGAAATGCAGTTAAACTTTCAATTCCATGATTTTTACTTAGTAAACGACTGCCGACATCATTTACATTATTATTTTTGTTAATGGAATAACGTTTTAATTGTTTTTTCACTTCTTGCTCCAATACTATATTTTTATGTTCCCTACGTGATGGTAATTTTAATAAATTATTAAAATACGTTTCTTCAATCATTGTATGTATGGATTGAAACTGTTCCATCGAGGGTACCACATCCTTCGTATTATTTTTCATCTTATTTGTATGATTAATATTTTTTCTTGTTATTTATGTTGTATTTGAATTTGTTTTGTTAGTACGTTTATATAGATATAGATAAACTACTAATTCTTGAAATGTACACGGTGTATTTGTCTTTTTTGTATTGTTTTTTATAAATATTGAGTTGTATGTTGAAAAGTTATAACGTCTTCTTTTTTTTGATGATGAACCACTGGCCATATCTAAATCCATATGCCCCGTCACTCGTCACTCAACCATATTCCCGTGCTATAGTGCTATATACCCCACCAAAATCGACATCAAAAAAAGTGTATACTAAGAAGTAAGAATAACAATTAAAAATAACAAAAAAAAAAAAAACTAATGGAAAATAATTAATCAGATTAATAAAAAACTTTGTATTATTATATTATAAAACCGGCTGCGTGAGATGGCCGGCTTGCCTGACTTGCTCAACAAGATTTTTTTTTTGTATGTTTTTGTTATTATTATTTCAATTATTATAAGAGTTGCAAGAGCCCTGCCAGCCTGTTTAAAGATATCTTCATCTTATAACAAAAAAGTTTATTACATGCTTTGCATGATCAAACCACCTGCTGTCATAATTGATAAACCTAAATTCAAAAGCGTACCAATGTATCCAAACGCCGCTTTACGCCGATTTTCTGGCTTGCCTTTACCATATTCATTGCAATAAACTACCATTGCAATGACTCTTAAAAGCCCACCTAACGCTGCTAATCGAGGATAATTTATTGAAGCTATTGTCAATAAAATCAAGAAACGATTCCAATTTTCCAATAAATTTTGATGACCACGTTGGACACAGTTAAATGCCATAGCATTTTTATCTGATTCAGGTAAATACAATGTTGGATATTTGACATCATATTTTCTTCGTGCTGCACCTACTTTAAATCCTGCATATTGGATGGCAAATGCAGAGGCAATCGCAACCAACATTGGGTATCCATGATCAGGTGTTAATGGCATATTTTATTAATATTGAATGTATTTTTCTTTCGTATTTATAACTATTATTATTATTATTATTAATTATTCAATTGTTTATATAAAATGTAATTGAATATGTATGCGTATTAGTGTTATGAAATATTACACAAACTCTGTACTATACTTAAATTAATCAAAGTACTAATATATGGTTGAACTAGAAAATAAATTATAAATGTGTTTTATATAATATATAATGTATATTCCATGTAATAAAATATATTTGTCAGGTTTGTTCTTGCTCTTATTAGTCGTCTATGTGCATATTTATAAAAAGAAAGTGGTATGGCATTATAGCATGGCATAATAATTATGGGTACAAATTCGGTCAATTTTATACTTTGATTGTATTATAACAAGTACATTTATCCTATATGTGTTTGTATCATCAATATATTATAATATAAATTTAATAAGAAGTTTCTAAAAAAATGCTAAAATATTGAAAATTTTATTACTTTTCATCATCATCACTACGTTTGAAATACGGATACAATTTTTGAACCAACCTTGCAATACGAAATGCATTATAATCTTCTACGTGTTTGCCTTTTTTTTGTAAAATTAATTTAACAGTTTCAATCCTTTTTGAAACATCACTAGCATCTTCTTCTAGTAATCTATGACATAAACCAATTAAAATATCTTCATAATCATTTGGATTTTCCACTTGCAAACCAAATGTTCTAATACAAAATTGTTTTAGATTACCATATATAAATTGTCGCGGACCGTCATTATTGCATAAGAAACCCCTAATCTTTTCTGGAGTGCGAGTTTCAATATTTTGAACAAATACTTGATACAAATTTTTCTGTTTTTTATTTCTTTTCTTCCTCTTTTTTTTTGATTTCTGTCCAGTAGACTCTGCATCTTCTAATTCAAGTAAAGCAGTTACTGCTTTTGGTTGTAATTTTTCTCGAGTTTCTATATAATATTCCCCTGATGGACATAAATATTTCTTTCCTTCCTCTAGAACAAGGTTTAATTTATCCGGTAGAGTTTGGAAGAGTTTCCTAACAAAATATACAGTTCCAAAATATTGTGAAACGGAATTTGCAACAGAATCACTTAAACTTAAAATATCAGGTAAATATTTTTCCCATTTATGGCAAATATAATATTCAGCCACTTTAACTTTATTATAATTTTTTCCTAATAATCCAAATCCATTGTAATCTTCACCAATTTCAAAAACAACGAAGCCTTCTGGAGAAATGGTCTCTGGTTGGCCGAATGTACAAAATTGAGAAGAAATGGCGACATATTCATCCATTGTAATTTCTCCCCTAATACATTGTGTTAATGAACTGATTATCTGATTGAGTTCTCCTACTGTGCTTGTTACAAAACCAGCTGGCATATCAAGTGGAAGAAATATTTGTCGTAAATTATCAGCAATTGTTGCTGATGGAATATATTGCCAACTATCACGATTATCCTCAAAGTTAATTCCAAGAAGCCTAAAGGACCCTCTAGATTGAGGTCCATTTGCAGTCAATTCCCAATGAAATCGACCTTGATAATCTTTACTACCTTTATTACAACATTCAAACATCAATACTGCCTTTCCTTGTAATCTCGTTTTAACGATTGAGAAAAAAGCTTTAATTGTAGACAAAAATGGCATTATAACATCTTCAATATAATCTTTTGGTGGTTTGTCTTTATCCAAGGACATGTTTGGATAAAATATTTGTTGAAAAGAAGTAACAATACCAACATTTACCATATCACCAGCAATCATAGTCTTTTGACTTTGAAAAACAATTATAAAAGGCAGCTCCTCGCATATTGCAAGGAGTTTTTGTGCAAATCCCGTGTGATCGTTGTTCATAATTTCTACATACGATTGGTAACATTTATCTGTTTTTGGAACTAGAACTACTGAACAAAGCATTCCATCATCTTTTCCAACAGATAGTAACTTTAACGGAGTACTACCATCTGACGAACGCAACGTTTTTAACAGAGCTTGTTGTTCTTTAGCAAAATGTTGTTGGTATTTATAATTTTCAACATCGCCCTCGACATTTGCAGTATTACTTGTAACAAGTTCTGTTCCTCTTTGAAGTTGCTCGCATGCAACATGAAGGGGTTCTTTGTTGGGACCTAACAAAATTTTAAACCCCCTAGCTTGCCTTCCCCATTTCGTCCAAACTTGAGAATACTCTAGATAAGTTACGATAGCAGTTTGTATAGAACCATAAGTCCTTTCACGAAAGGTAAAACCTCTTTTAGCAAACCAAGCTGTCATTCCATCATAACCACCTTTTTCATGGTATATTTTTTGTAATAATTGAAATAGTGGCATGTCAATGAAATCATTTGATATTGCTGCAACACCAAGAAAATCAGCAACTGGCGAATTTAAAGTAGGATGGCCTATACGTTTTATTAACCTTTCAAAACATAAACATATATACCCATCAGGATCTGTAATTTCTTGTTGAAACATTTTGTCCACAAAATCAGGCTTTCCACTTGCACATGTTGTATCAAAAATCAAAACATCGCATTGCAATGTTGGAATGATTCCTTCAACATATCGATAACAACCACCACCAATCTCTAGTAGTTGATCAGCAGCTAAATATTTTACAGAGACACCACGGCCTTCAAGTATTTTTATAACATTGTTCCACATAGTTGATTTACCACTTGCAACGCAACCTTGACAAGAAATTGCGAATGTTTTTTTAATACTTTCAACAAGTCGAACTTTTTGGTCCTGAAGCACATCTACACCAATTACTTTCGGGCTACTTAGATATGGAACACATTCATCATCGAACAAAACACCATAATCACCTGAAGTAGCTTTTAATAATCGCAGTTGTTTACTATTTGCTTTGGCAATACATCGTTGATTTTCCGTTTTTCCATCAATTCGTTCTGGTTCAAAACTAATTGGAAAATTTGTTGGACGACCAAGAAATGTTGTTGCAAGTTTATTAAAACAGGCTCTCATTGTTTCTGGATCTTGTTGACATCGGCGATTTGTTATGAAATGGATATATTCCGGTGAAAGCTGATTTAAAATTTGAAGTAATGGCTTTCCTGTATAATTTTCCATTGTCCACTTTGGAGTATTGAATGTTTTAAAATCAAATGTGCCGTTATTAAGGAGGGGTTTATGACAGCCATCTTTCACACCAAAAGTTGTATTGTCAATATCAAGACCAATATGAACGGGATCAGTCCCACCTCTTTTTTTCATTAAACAAACATAACCATAAAATTTCACGATATTATCTGATTGAAATTTGATTATATTATTTATGTCTGTTTTACATAAACTACCAAGTGCGCTAGCAAAGCCTGTTGGAGATTCTACTGTCATATGATATGCACCATCACCAGCTTCTTGTGGAGGTCTGTCGGTTATCCCATCAACACTAACTAACAAACCCCTATATTCACCTTCTTGAACACCAAAATTATTTTCCGATGTATGTATAGCATCGTATGTTCCATAAATTTGAATGTTTCGTTTTTTACCTAATAAATTAATAAGATCAGACATCGTCAAATCATATTTTACAGTTATATGAAGATCTTTATCTATTTTACTAATAATATTACTTGATTCTTCTGGTAAAATAGATGCAATATATTCTTTTCGAAATGGGATGGTTAAATAATAATCTTTCAGCTTTATTGGAGTAACGTAAGCTTTTACTTCTTTTGTTTTGTGTTCCTTTACATCATCGATGATTTGAGATGCAAGTTGTAACGCAGTTTCATTTGAATCGACTAAGTTGATAGATTGATGGATTCTATCCATTTCCTTGCAAATTTCTGTTGCATGAATGCCTAAAATTTCATCTTTTGTATCTTTTATTTTCTTCCATATTTTTGTTGAAGGGTGAGAACGTTTATCATTAGTTCTAAATATAGGAATAGGCTTTCCAGAGCCTGGAACTGGTTTAACTTCATAATTTTTATTAACTGCTGGCAATTTTTTACTAATTATAGGGAATAAAGTATTAATTGCAAGTGCTGCCATTTCAGGATTCTCTGCTAATTGCATAAGAGCGGTCATCTCATTCATCTCTTGTTTTTCTTCAAGTATGGAGGTCATATTTTTTATTATTAATTTGGGGATTATATATAATATGAATTATAGTACTTATTTTTTTTTACTCTTTTTGTAATATATATATATATATCTTGTGATTGTTATTAAATTTTCTTTTACCTGCGTACGTTTTCTTTTTACAGTGTCGTGTTTATATTAATGTTACCTACAGGTATCTATATCTATATCTATGGCATATCTTTTCCGTGCATATTTTTCCGGCGGCTTTCCGGAATCCATTAGAATTTGTTTGTACTTATTTCATATCATGGTATTGTATATGCTGTTTTAATGCCTATATAAAAACTAACCCGGAAAAAAAG
>JACLAD010010394.1_pt1 | contig 12457 bp, 13 predicted proteins | sample 8027901 | NCBI WGS metagenome assembly JACLAD01 (sample SAMN15725071, study PRJNA655200) | protist metagenome | isolation source: fluorescence activated cell sorting (FACS) single amplified genomes of... | place: Spain: Blaines Bay Microbial Observatory, Mediterranean Sea | collected 2016-07-05
GAAGTTGTAGTTGTAGTTGTAGGTTGTAGGATGCTTAAGTAGCTAGCTCATAATAATTATGTACGTAGAAGTAGTTACTGTACGAAAGTACAAATTACAAACTAACCGCTTAGTCGAGACGAAGCGATCGCTTGTTGATACAATATACAATGCACATTGGCCTCGATTGTAAAATTATAAATCATGATAAGCTTCTTCTTTATCTTCATAACGATCTTCGCTTCAATTTTGCTCGCTTGGAAACGGGACAATGATATTGGCGAACATCTTGATCATGAATAAGGAGATCGATTTTTTGATCAACCTTAGAATATATTAAGTGTAATATGGCTCGTACTCGCACTTACTTCTACTGCACTATTTTATTTACGTACTTGAGTGCGCTTCTTCAACTGGCTAATGACAATTACTGGCCTACTGGCCATCGCTTAATGATCTTCGTTTTGATTTCATTTGCCTGGGAAACGACACTAACCAACGTCTTAGTTTTAATTAACATCTTTAGCAATGTTAGCCAAAAAAAATATTGGGCACAAAATCTAACATGTTGGATGCATTTTGATATTGATATTTGATATGCACATATACATATACAATGTACAATGTACAATGCATAGCATTAGCATTGCCCAATATTTTTTAGCTAGCTTCTCGAAGCAAGCTACTGCACCTACTTGAATTACGATTACCGGCCTACTGACCGCTGCTTAGTCAAGACTGAGGGGCTCAAATTAGCGTTAACCCTCCCTGTTAAAAATCTCAAATTTCCTTACCATTTCGATCTTCGTTTAGATTTTGTTCACCTGCTTGATGGCGTTGATGAACGTCTGATTGTGAAGAAGGAGGTCAAAATATCGCTCAAGCTCTTCGAGTACGAAAATTTATGCAAGTATGATATTGCGTTTCATAATCAAATGCATGCAAACTCGTGCAAATGCCCAAAGGGAGATGGCTACTTTGAGTTTCATCTCCTCATCTCATTTTCGCAAACTCGGACTCTTATTTATATAATCATATCCAGGAAAAAGGGGGGAACATCGCCAGCGATTTCAACGCATCGCTCAACAACTTTTCAGCTTGGGGGTTTGCAGCGTTGGCAGCCGCCATTTTAATTGTATACACAGAGAGTTCGAAGCAAATTGGTTGAAAGCTTAGACGCTGAGTACGACGGATCGCGGAATATTTCATATCATTTCCCACGCGGATTTACTGGCTATGCTGGATGCGCTGGATTCACGGGATTTACTGGATGACAATGGGTTCTAGTAGAGAGGAACTTACTTCTTGTCGTAGATATAATATCCATCGAGCAATGTTCCTACAAATAACATCGCAGGATCATCAGGAACTGGTCTCCAAATGGGACCTACCACGACATATAACCCGAGACGAAAACTTTCGCCATGCCGTCGCCAGAGTTTGCTTCACTGGAAATTCATATAGTGAACATACTACTGTTTTCATAGGTCTGCGTCGATGTCTGTAGTCCACAAACGAGTCAATTGATGAGCAAACATGCCGGAATATGGGCGTCACGAGCGGTTGAAAGTATCCACATGAGGAGGTTGTGGTCGTAAATTAACTTAAACGACAATGCTCTATCCCGCAGTTCACTCTCTACAACAAAAAAAAACTATTCTTGGTAACAATAATTACATTTGCCGGCAGGATATCTAATAATAGGTAGGACATGGCCCTACTAGTTTTTAGTGGACAGGAATGTGCAGTCACATATTTGGATTTTCCATGCAAGGTATTCGTATTCTGTTTTCCCTAGGTCTCGATTTTTTTTTTGCTGCTGCTGGTTAATTCTTATTCCCCTAGAGTGATATTTTCTTGTAAAATAACGATATTTTTAGTGTTTTTTTGACGTTCAGTCCTTGCTCTACTTCTCTTCTTCGATGATTGATTCTTCGTGTCCTTCGCGAGAGGTTAAATGTTTGTTGCATTCATGAATATAAATTGTGACACCTTTAATGTGGCATTAAAACTTGCGTAGAGCATAAGGAAGTTCTTTGGAGGGTTGATGAATAGGGAATGGGAACTATCCACTTCGTGTCCTCGCGCATAGTTTAATTTATAAAAACGAGTGTAGTGATATATATTTTTAATTAGTGATAATGCGCGAAGAAAAGGGAAATGAAGGAGAAGATCAAAGCGAAGAAGATACTATCGTTGAAATGAATGAAATCGATGAAGGGAATATAGATATGTCAATGGAAGAAGATATAGAAAAGAGTACAGAAGATGAAGAAGAAGAAGAAGAAGAGGAAAATACAGTTGAGGTAGAAGGCGAAAGAATGTTTTCTACAGATATTACTGACTCTATTATAGGTAATATGGATAGTAATAATAGTAATAAAGATGTTCAATTACCTGCTTGGGGTTCAGTTATAAATTCTCGAGCTTCAAATGTTTCTAAGAAGAATCCATCAACTGTATACACTTCAGCTCGTTCAAAATATAGTTCCGATAGAATAGCTTGTTTTCATTGTCAGCATTCAGGTGGTAGTATTCTTGCAGGAAAACCTGGTTCTCATATTTTACAGCCTGCTACATGTCAACGATGTCATCGTGTATGTGGAAGGTATATATATATATATATTATCTGTATTATGTCAATATACTTATATATATATATATATATATATGTACATGTATAGGGTTTTTGGACCACATCCTTATGTCCAAAAAGACTTTTCTGGAAATCGTATTAAGATTTGTAATCGTTGTTTTGATCAATGGATACTTCATAGAAAAGAAGCTTCTTTAAAGGAAATGAGATTATTTGAAGATGAACTTAATGAAGAAATCTGTTGTCTATGTTCAGATTGTCCTGAGGCGGATTTAATTCTATGTGAATCATGTCCTCGTTCTTTTTGTGTAGATTGTCTCAAAAAAGTACTTACAGCAGAGGTATGTAGGTTACTTCATTCGTCAATTTATTTATGCATCTATCTATGCTTACGTAGTTCTGAAGTATTCATAATCATATATTTTGACATCATTGTTATTTTTGTTTGTATATATATATATATATATATGTATATATACACATATGTATAAATATAGATATAGTTTTTTCTTTTCCACTTTACTACATATATCTACCTACTTGAATACATACATACATATTGATAACTATGATAATGATATTCAAATGTATATATATATATATATATATATGAATGATCATTGTATTCGTAGGAGTACTTAGCTATGATGCGTGCTGATGATTGGATATGTTTAGCCTGTGCTGGTGATAATAAGAAAGATAATCGTCATGATTACATCAAGAAGAAACAAATTGATAAGTTGAATAAAGCCGAAGAAGAACTAATGGAGATATCGACAAGGGAACAAGAACAAATGGTATATATATATATATATATATATATTTGATTAATATTATATATATTTACATATATTTATGTACACTTGTTCTTACAAACATATTGTATGTATAATATTGTATATGTACTCATATTCTTGTTCGAATTATTATATAGATACAAGCAACACACAAATTGAATGAATTGATAGGCCCTATTAAGAGACCTTCTAGAAAAAGAAAAAAGGGGTTAAAACAAGAAGAGGAAAAAATTATTAATCCGGTACCTGATAAGATATCTTTAAAGGAATTCATTCATGATGACATGTTAAATTCTTCTAGTCCATCTAATGACGATGAAGATGAAAATGAAGAAGATGATGATAATAATAATGATAATCGAAAAGAAATAGAAAATAATGAAGGGAATGAAAATAGAGAAGAAAACAATGCATCTTCTATTGAAAAAAATCTTCATAATCGTCATGTTTTGCTGCTGAATAATAATGATAGTAATAGTAATAATAGTACACTAGTAATGGATGATAATGCTAGTAATGTAAGTTCTACAACATCATCGATAGTCAATGCTAATGAAAGTATTACTTCACCCGATCCAAATCTGTCATCCCCTGACCAACCTGTCAGAAAAAAATCAGCTTATCAGCCTAAAAATCTAGATGCAAATATGGTTGCTGTGAGGACTGGCAAACGAGGACGTCCAAGATTGATAAGTAAAGAAGAAGCTAAAGCATACGATGTGGGTAGTACTGCTCCTACAACACATTATTCACAACATAATAAGTATTTTAAACAACGAGAAATGGAAATACAAGAAGAAAAAAGGATATTAAAAGAACAAAAGAAAGAACGTAAAAGACTTGTGAAAGAACAAAAATTACAACAAAAACAAATAGAGAGACAACAAAAAAAACAACAACGAGCACTCTTACGTGAACAACAACGACAACGACAATTAGAATTACAAAAACAAAGACAAGAAAGACGTGCTATGTTAGCAGCAGCAGCAGCAGCAGCAGCAGCATCATCCAAAACTACAAAAAACACTAGTAGTAATAATTATGATAATGTTAATGATAGTGATGTATATGTTTATATTCCTCCATCTCAGCGAAACAAACGTAATGCCCATGGTAATGTGATTAATCCCCGAACAGTAGTACCCATTCATAACAATAAGAATAATAATGACAATAATGATAATCAATATACATTATTATGTGATCATTTTCAATATTATCGTACATGCCCAGAATGCAAAATTGAATCATCCGGGTATAAATATTATAATAAAAAATCATTGAAACGAAAAATTGAGAAACTTAAATTAAAAAGTGCAATTTTAACGAGAAAATTGGAAGGAGTTGAAGATGAAGAATATTGTAGTACATATGTCAATTTTAAGACTTTAGGTCTTCGTATAAACAATATTGATCCATATCGCGAACCAGATGACATAACAGATGACGATGAGGATTTGTATGTTGATAGTGACGATGAAGATGACGATGATGATGATGACGATGATAACGATGATGATGATGACGATGATAATGATGATGATGATAACGATGATGATGATAACGATGATGACAATGATAGCAATCAAGATGCCGACAGTGATCATTTGTATGATACCATTAACAATGCTCCCAAGAATGATACTGATATCAATGACACTAGTTTTGATAGTGCTCATGATGATAGAGATTGCAATGATAATAATGATAATAATAATGATAATAATAATGATAATGAATAAAAAGATAATAATGATAGGAAGGATAATACTATGGATGTCTCCACCGGTGGCCTTCTAGAAACTGCATGATATCTATATGTATGCGTCACGATTTTAGTATTGGATGAATATAGGTAACTGCCAGAATGTTTATTCCGCAGCTATCAACATTAAAGGTGATGCTACTTAAATCAAATCGCAGATATATCACACCAGAGATTCAGTTGATTGCAGTAAGTACCGGACTTTGACACACCTCCGACCTAGTATACGTATTCGTAATAATATATGAGAGCTCCAGTCTGCATAAATTTCGAAGCTGGTCATTGATTGAATCAATATCTAACAAAACTACGAATTCATGCAATTAGTAATAGACAGGTCACTCCTGGAATTCGTAGTTTTGTCAGATTTAGTGTTCAATTCCTGTGTCCTGTGCAGGTTCGATTTTTGTGTAGACTGGTTGAGCTGTTCTTCTAGTACTGCCTAGTACTAGTACTTGTAAATTGTAGTTGTAGACTGCAATCTGCAATAATGATAATATGATAATATATACTAATACTAATAACTAATAATTTTATATTGAAATTGTGAATAGAAGTAGAAGTATGTAGTCTTTTGTCTTCTTTGTTCCCCTCTTTCTCCCCCCTTCGATAGCTAGACTAATTTTGCTATTTCTATATATGTATTACGTATTTCTACTTTTAATTCGTAGTATTGTTAGGTGATTATCCAAAAGCTTCAACTCATCGATTGGCTGGGCAGCCATATAAATATAATATTACAAAACTACGAATTAAAAAAAGATTCAAAAACATTTTTCGGACAATTGTTACATATGAAATTTGTATTCAGTAATTAACAATTAACCTCCTAGCTCCTACTTCAAAGTAGGCAGTACTTTTTCGACCCTTGTTTTGGCCTGAATTCCTGTATTGTGTATTGTAATTGTCAGATGCACGAATAAAATTCCAGCTTCCGGGTACCGGGTAGCGGTATCTACGAAGCTAAAGTAGAAAGTAGCTAGGCAGAAGAAAAACGCATGCAAGGATATTGAAGAACTACAGAACTTGTAGCAGCTCTTGAAAGCGAATATTTGGAGAGCTGCTTCAAGTTCTGTAGTTCTTCAATATCCTTGCATGTAGTTTTCTTCTGCCTAGCTATTTTCTACTTCAGCTACCCCGGAAGCTGGAACTTTATTCGTGCTTCTGACAATTACAATCCAAGAATCCAGGTCTTTAAATATTGAAATTCTCCCATAATGCAATAGTAACTACTCAATTGCTTTGTTTTTATACTAATACCTTGCTCTTATATTATAGAGTAAGCCTTTACTTTCAAAACTCTGAGCATAACATAGCGACAGCTGTATTTTCATCCCCATCAGCATTTCTCAAGGCATTTATACATTTATCTTTTGGAAACCCCATATCCATTAGACGAGCCACTATATTTGAAATCATGAAAAATGATAATATCCATGTATATATATATATATATATATATATATACATGTGTTCAAATATTTCTTCTATGTCGTATGATGCAATTGATCGATTACCTGCGGGATCTTCTTGCCCTTCCTGGGCCCCTACCTCTTTTGGCCGAGCATAACAATCAGTCCAAAATTTCGCTGTACTTTGAAATTGTTCAAAGTTTGATAAATACATATTGGCTACCTCCGCGTCCTACGCATACATATACATATACATATATACGTATATATTAAGGACAACAACATGAAAAAATTTCCTTTTACATATAAATAGTATATACACATATGTATATATATACATGTATATATATATATAATAAGTAAACACACACCTGAGGATCACTCGGCTCAGGTGAACATAAAAGGGCTTGTAGTGATAGCATAGCTGTCTTAATTGTCAATGCAGGTGACCATTGATCTTTCAGGATGTCTGTACATAGACAAGAAGAAAACCAAGTGAATGGAAAATACATATCAAAAAAAGAAGTTAGTCACACATATATACACACAAATACATATATACATATATATATATACCTAAACAAATAGCTCCAGTTTGCGAAGAGACATTTGGATGCCAAACCTACCATCATAATTATTATCATTATTATCATTATTACTATCATTATAATCAATATTGTAGATCACTCGATAAGAGAAAAATAATCAGTGTCATATATGTATATGTATATGTATATGTATATGTATATGTACGTACTTTCGTGATAAATTTCATCTTAGGGGGACCGAAAGGATAATCTGAAGGAATATTGATATCAATTCGAAATACACCACCAGTATATGCAGTATCTGCAGGGCCGTTTAATACGCCTATAAAATGTCTAGGATCGTTTGGATCTGTCTCCAATGTGATTCCTATCTCATTGATTTACATTTATATCATATATATATATATATATGTATATATATACACATGTGTTGATCAATTCATTCAATTTCAATTTTTAATGATTCATGTGAAAGGAAATGAAATATATATATATATATATATATATATATATATACATGTCATGAATGTAAATCAATCAATGAACAAGTCAATCAAAAAGGAAGGAAGGAAAGAAAGAGATCAAAAAATGATATCAAAATAACAGAAAAATAAGAAAATATGATGTAGTTTATGTATAGTATATGGATGGTATAGTATATATATATGAGTAAGCAGGAGATAGATAGATGGATGGATTTTAGTTGTATGAATCAATCTTATCAAGAAGTATCTTATATATATATATATATATATAGTATGCTATGCTATGATTCATTCATGGATTTACCAGATGTATCAGTTCCTTTTTTAAAGTCAGTAATCTCCTTCTGTAGTCTACCAAGATCAGCCATTATAATTCTATCTCTATTTCTATCTCTATCTCTATCTCTATCTCTACCTCTTCTTTTACTTCACAACAAATCGTTTTGATCTTTGGACTTTTCTACTTGTTTGTATATGAACACTTAACTGATAGAGAGTTCTCTAAAAGGAGTAGAAGTAATTTGTAATTAACTATAGATATGACTAAGACTATATAAGTAGACTACTTTCCTTATCTCTTCTCTTCCTTACTGAATGATCTACAGTATCTGGTGGGTGTCGGATGTGTATCTATTGATCGGAGAAGGAGATTTATCTGATGCTGTCTGCCTGTCTGTCTCGGCTAAAAGCAGTCAGCGATAGACAGATAGAGAGAGATTAGGAGATGAGAATAGAATAATACATGGAAATAATCCAGTCTGCACATTAATTGAACACATGTCTTATAAAACTACGAATGAGCAAATTTTATCTTCATCTGATTCGTATTATTTTTATTATATACTTTTTACGAAAGGCTCAACGCATGGTTTGGGAAAAGCATCTCATAAAACTACGAATTACAAAATCAAGATAAAAGGCGAGAGGAAAAGATAGAAATTACCTAACAAAACTACGAATTTTGTATTCGTAGTTTTAGTAGAGCTTTTTCCTAAACGATGAGTTGAACCTTTTGGACAAAGTATCAAACAAAACTACGAATTACAAATTCCAAAAAACTAAGGGCAGATCCACATCCATAATTTTCTACTCCGCCGTCTTCTTGTTATGATGTAAATATTGACGATAATTTTTGGATTTCCAATTTTTCCAAGTGGGGTTCTCCAATGAATTGCTGCTCATCATGTCAAGTGCGTGCTCACATATGCAATAATGATGATGATGATGACGATGACAATGATGATGAAATGCATGTGGAGTGAGGAGAAGAGTACACGATGATAACAGTACCTATTCCATAAGTAGTAGCAATACTATATTTGTATGCTTTATAGGAAAACAGCAACTGCATATTTACCGTTAAATCTATTCTATATCAGAAGAAATATGTCCCTTAAAGGTATCGTTTCTTACCTGAATGATAGATCAATGATTACAGCTTTCTATCTATATGTATACTAATAACTATAACCTGTTGAATGAAACCTTACATATATCTTAATGATATAAATGTATATATCAATCAGTCGGTATCTTCGGCGGAGGTGTAGTAGGAGGTGGCGTCTATGAGCTTGTCCAAAAGCATACCAAGTCAGGTAGGTAAACAGTAAGGAATTTCTTCTATCATGATAGACAGACAGACTTATGCATTTGCATATCACTCATGTCACTATATTATACATTCATATATTAAACCATCGATCCTTCCATACATACATTCATGCATTCATGCATACATTCATACATACATGCAATCTAGGAAAGTTCCCTATGGTCGGAGCAAACATTGAAATCTCTAAAATCTGCGTACGTGATCTCAATAAACCTCGTGATTTTACCTGTTCACCAAGTACCAAATTAGTAACAGATTACAATGAAATCCTGGTATATAATACAACATCTCTCTCTATGTATATATATGTATATATATGATGCATTGTTGTAGCTGCAGATCATATCACCCACTTTACACATGATATATGCATGTATATATAAACATATTATATATACTTATTATTATTATCATTATTATTTTCATTTTTTGTCCCTATGTGTTTTTCCATGCATACATGTATGTGTACATGAATGAATTAATGAAAAATAGAATGACAGTTCAATCAATTGTATTGTTGAATTGATGGGAGGAGTGACTCATGCTAAGGATGTTGTCTTTGCTGCTATCAAAGCTGGTAAGTTTCCTTAATCATTTAAGCTTCTTCTAGATGAATTGTTCTGACATATACATATATATATGTATATATATATATACACATGTGTACGCGTGTATGAATATATATGCCATAAATATATCTTTCAAAAATACGAATGAATTAATGTTTTATGATTGTTTAATGATTGAAAAAAATATAGGCAAAGATGTGGTGACCGCAAACAAAGCTCTTATTGCACAATTCTTGCCTGAAATCCAAGAACTATTGAAAGCAAATCCATCGGTCAAGTTTTGTTATGAAGCTGCTGTTTGTGGAGGTAGATCTAGTGGAATACATGCATATACAAACATATATATTTATGTATATATGTATACAAATGCATTTAGAGTAGAGATAGCATTCATATGTACCTACACATATAATATCTTTGCTGTTATTTACATATCAAAAATCATATATACATGTAAATATACATACATATATATATATATATATATAGGTATTCCAGTCATTCATGCTCTTCATTCCGATTTCCTCGGAGATGATATTACAAATGTGATGGGTATCATGAATGGAACAACTAATTTTATGTTGTGTAAAATGGAAGATGATGGTAATGTATATATATATATATATGTATATATATATATATTGGAGTAATCTTGACTTACTATCATACACTCATGCATATATAATGATGAAACTCAAAAACGATAATGATAATGATAATGATAATATTAATCCAAGGTGCGGATTATGGTGATGTATTGAAGGAAGCTCAAGCATTAGGCTTCGCTGAAGCTGACCCAACTGCAGATGTGGAGGGATATGATGTTCAAGCCAAGATTTCTATTTTAGGTTGATTTATATACATACACGTACATACATATAAACACAGACACACACACATATATATATATATATATATATGTATATATTGTATATTCTCTAATTTCTCCTTGTTGATCATCATTATTAATATATAGCCAAATTGAGTTATGGTAAAAATATTGATGTGACTACTGTGCCAATCAAGGGCATCTCAAGTATTACTTCTACAGATTTCGAATATGCCGCCTTGTTAAACTCTTCAATTAAACTTCTTGGAGCAGCTAGTAAAAACCCTGATGGTTCTATTGCTATTTATGTTTCACCAATGGTTGTTCCTAGGAATTCACCTTTTTCTACAGCCAAAGGTCCTGGGAATATGGTAGTCATTGGGTCTAGTAATAACACACAGTCTACATTGGCAGGACCTGGTAAATTTCTTTCTTTCTTTCTGTTTTTCTTTTTATTTGTTTTCATTTTATTTCCTGTATGAAACAAAAATTTGTTATATAATAGTCATAATAATAATAATAATAATAATAATAATACTATTGATAATAATAACATATCAAAGGTGCCGGCAGATATCCAACAGCTAATAGCGTTATTAACGATCTTGTGCGTTTATGCAAAAAACAAGAATGTGATCCATTTCCTCTTGATTATCCTAGTCTTACAATTAACAATGATTATACTGCATGTTTTTATGTACGTATACATTGTAAAGATGGATTAGGTATTGTCAAAGCTGTTGGTGAAGCAGCTGAAGCAGCTAAAGTGTCAATTAATTCAATTTTACAAAATCCTATCACTGATCCTACAAATATCGATTTTGTGGTCACAACTGAAAGTTGTAAGTTATCTCAAGTCAGTGATTTTGCTGCAAGAGTAGAAAAGATGGCATTTGCTTCTGGTGCTCCTTTATTTATGCCTATTCTTCAATCTAAACTATGAAGATGAAGAAGATAGTAGAGAATTATGTACTCAAAAAAAAAAAGGAACGGAGTATAGAAAACAAAACAGTAATATGGAATGTGTGAAGAATGTATTTTCCTCAGAAGTATATGATGTAGTTTGTCATGAATTTGTTCGAAGAAAACGATAATGATCATAATGAGACAAGATTTCATTTGAAGAGAAAAGATCTTTGATTGGGGCTGTAGAGAAAGATCAACGTATACTGTAAGCTTTGCATGGATCATCTTTATATACGAAAAGTACTTGGTTAAGATAGCCTTCCTCACACAATATTGTTGATAATGATGTGTGTAATCCGACGTTTATCAAATCAATAACTTGCTTCGAACACAATCTACATTCTTTTTCGGCTGAATCTTGTCTTTGATGTTTCATATGCGATCCTGTAGACCCATGTGTGTTCAATAGAAACAGGACTACTACCGATGGTAAGAATCAACTCGCACTAGCCATACATGTTGATGATGGACTAGCTAGATTGTGTTCGAAGCAAGTTATCGATTTGATAAACGTAGGGTTGCATAAACTATAACTAAAGATATCGTGCGAGGAAGGCCATCTTAACCAAGTACCTTTCAGCGTCACATTCACAGCCACTGTTTTTCTGCGTGACTCAAAGAAGTCTTGAACACAGCTCCATCGAAACCTAGTTTTGGAAGAACCATTACCTCAAAAGCATCGAAAGTATCAACTTTTACTCGATAGTTGTTAGAATCTGTAAGGATCTTATGAGCACAAAATACGTTAACTCTCCTGTTGGGATCATAATACGATAGACCAAAAATTGGGTGATGAAAACACTTAGTGAGTCGCGCTGCACCGGTTGAATTATGCACATACATCAGTTGTCCATCATAATCAATTTCAGGGTTGTCCATCATATACTTCATTGAATGAA
>JACLAD010010694.1_pt1 | contig 12453 bp, 9 predicted proteins | sample 8027901 | NCBI WGS metagenome assembly JACLAD01 (sample SAMN15725071, study PRJNA655200) | protist metagenome | isolation source: fluorescence activated cell sorting (FACS) single amplified genomes of... | place: Spain: Blaines Bay Microbial Observatory, Mediterranean Sea | collected 2016-07-05
ATTCGATTCCCATCTTGAGGATCTACTTTGGGCCGATGCTATTCTACTGGGCACCCCGGAGAACTTTGGCACCATGAGCGGCGCCTTAAAAGATTTTTTTGATCGCACTTTCTATCCGGCCGAGCCCTTCCGCATTAATCTTCCCTATGCTATTTTTATCAGCGCTGGAAATGATGGCAGTGGCGCCGTTCGAGAGATAGATCGCATCGTTTGTGGCTACCCATTGCGAAAAGTCGCAGAACCCCTTATTACAAAGGGTGATGTGAATAGCGAACATATCAAACAGGCAGAGGAATTTGGACAGGCGATGGCCGCAGGCCTAAACCTAGGCATTTTTTGAAGGGATATTTTTTGAAAGGACAACACCTATGACAACAGCACTGGTGCTAACTGGCGGTGGCGCTAGAGTCGCCTATCAGGTTGGGGTACTCAAAGGCATAGCCAGCATTTTACCGCGCACAGTCTACAATCCGTTTCCAATCATCACCGGCACTTCAGCCGGCGCCATCAATGCCATGTCAATTGCAGGACGACCCGGCCCCTTCCGACTGCGGATACGCAAATTGGAAACCATCTGGAGCAACCTTCATCCTGAGGATATCTATCGAACCGACTTTCGCGGGGTATCGACAAATGTCTGGCGGGTTTTTAACTCACTGTTTAGAAGCGCCAGCGACAGCAGGTCAGTCTCGCTACTAGATAACAGTCCACTGCGACAGTTACTCAACAACTATGTCAAATTCAAGCATCTCGAGACCGCCATTGAAAATGGCGAATTGCAGGGCATTGCTATCACCGCCATAAACTATGCCAGCGGCCGCTCAGTGACCTTTTATCAGGGGCATAATAATTTAGAAAATTGGTATCGCGCACGCCGTGAAGGCGTTTCAACCCAGATAGGCATTGATCATCTAATGGCCAGTGCAGCCATTCCCAGCCTCTTTCCAGCTGTGGAAATCGACGGCAACTATTATGGCGACGGTGCACTGCGACAGCTAAAACCTATTAGCCCTGCCCTTCATTTGGGCGCCAAAAAAATCGTCACCATTGGCGTAAGCCACAGCACCTCAACTGCAAGCAACAAATCACAGCCGCCACCCTCCATTGCCGGCATTATCGGCCATATGCTCAATAGCGCTTTTACCGATGCGATGGAAAGCGATCTAGAGACTCTCCATAACATCAACAAATTGACAAATGCACTTTATCAATCGCAGCAGACAACTACTGAACTTACGCAATTTAGCCCTATCGAAGTGCTGTCTATGGCACCCAGCGAATCTATCAATAAAATTGCCAGCCAATATTTAAAAGAGCTACCAAGAGCCCTACGGCTGTTACTCACATCTATGGGAGGTGGTGGCGACAGTGGTGAGACCAGCGCCGCCAGCTATCTGTTGTTTAAACCCAGTTTCTGCAAACACCTAATAGAGCTGGGCTATCGAGATGCTATGGATCAGTCATTGCAGATTAAGGCATTTTTCGATCTATGATATCTGAACCTAGATAGTTGGCTCAAAATAACTGATTTTCTTAAATTCAAAAACAGTCAAAGTTTTTTAATTGATGCAGCATCACTCGCCTTTTCCAAGTTTCAAAAGGTTACCGCGTTGGGATTTAATTATTGCTGATTTACCCCTAGTTAACCCTTGACAGTTTTGGGGTCGCTACTTAGAATGCGCGCCTCACAGCCAAACATGTCCCGTTCGTCTAGAGGCCTAGGACACCGCCCTTTCACGGCGGTAACAGGGGTTCGACTCCCCTACGGGACGCCACTTTCGCCTATAATTATTAATAGGTCGATGCGGGAATAGCTCAGTTGGTAGAGCGCAACCTTGCCAAGGTTGAGGTCGCCGGTTCGAACCCGGTTTCCCGCTCCAAATTAAGGTCTCAGGATCATATACCTTTTTTACTGCCTAACGCAGCCATTGCTGTAATTTAGCCTCAACCCTGTCGGCTTTGATTGGTTTTCTTAGGTGGTCATTTATTCCAGCTTGGATGGCTGTTTCTATCGCATTTTCGCTTTCTGAAGTCAGAGCAATAATAGGTATTGCGGGGTTCATCATTACTCCCCTATCGCAACTGCGAATCTGCTGTGTTAACGCTGTGCCATCCATCACTGTAATCTGCATATCCGCAAGTACAAGATCGAAATGGTGTTGCCTCAGCATCTCAATTGCTTGCTGACCATTTTTTGCGCTAATAAAACTAACATCTAGTTTCTGGAGTATTGATTCAAGCAGTTTCCGACTAAAATCATTATCCTCAACAATCAGTACACTTTTACCTGCTAGGGAGACAGGTATATCTTCGCGTTGTTGTTGATCCTGAATTAATTCCCTTTGTTTAGACTCACCTCCATATACTATTGGAAAAGATAGGGTAAACACGGTGTACTGATTCAGTTCGGAGTGGCACTTAATATCCCCTCCCAATGCATTCATGGTGCGCTTGCAATAATAAAGCCCGAGACCGGTACCCCCGTGCTTGCCAGATGTATAAAAACTGTCGAACAGATTGGGAATATCATCTGGAGCGATACCTGGTCCATCATCGCGCACTTCAATACGATGAAATTTTTCGCCATCACTGGGTATCAGACTGATGTTTATCTCCAGATCTGGTAGAGTTTTGACATACCATAGGGCGTTTTGCATAAGATTGTAGAGCACATACTTCACCATGATTGGATCTGCAGTTAGTTGAAAATCCTCACCCTCCACCGATACCAATTTAGCATGAGCCAATTCTTCATAAGCATAGTCTGCCACTGCTTGATCAACTACAGCTCTCGCGGAAAGTAGTTTAAATTCCTCGTGATTAACCGGTTTATCTCTAATTGCATCCATAGTGATATCAATTACCTGTAGGCCACTTTTAATCACCCGCTTGGCATTTTCGATATGCCGAGCAACCACTGGCTTAGCGCCATACATATAGGGGATTTCCTTCTGCAGCTCTTCAATCAGATATAAATTGCCATGGATTTGCGCTAGGGGATTACGCATTTCATGGGCGATGGAGGCCGCTAGAGCCTCTGTTGCCTGGAGTTTGGCATCCTTTTCTATTGCTTTATTGTTAGAGCTACTGAGCAACAGGGCGCCACCCACAACAAAAAACATTAGTGGTGAGAGCTGAATTAAATCTAGCAAAAAAAAGGGCACGCCATCGACAAGTAAATATAACAATAGACTAGCCGCACAAGACAATGCCAAAAGCAACAGAGTTATAGCTGGAGATTTGACAAAATACGCCAACATAAACGGAGTAAAAGTAACACAGATAATCCACACCGGACTGAGCTGATTTTTCAGCGCCAGAAAAATATGGGTAAACGGCACGATAAACAACAGCGTTAACAACCAAATATAAGGAAAGATAATTTTTGATTGAATAGGCCAATACTCATCTGAAATAACAAGAAGGGCTAACCCACAAGAACAAGATCGAAGCAATAAGCTGTCATAGGGCTGAGGGAAAATATACGTCCATAAGATATAGTATAAAGGACTGCAAATTAGAGCTATTTTACATCCTCCATATATCAATCCTTTATCTGACAGTAGAAATTTAAAAACATGGAAGTTTGTTTGCTCGGCATTTTCAATTTTATTCATTGATCCACAATCTCCAAATTACACAATGAGTTACATATTTGAGTATTATCCGAGTAAATTGAGCTCTCTAAGGTGTGGTGATAGTTTTCTGAGGTGATAATGTTGGTCTTTATTTCTGAAACTGTATTTACAGGAATCATTTGCGCTGCATGCATATCTGCACTTGATAATCTAAACATCACATTCTTGTGGAAGTTGAAGTCAAGAATCTTAGAAATTTCATATAAGATAGATTCCACTAATATCGCCACTGGGATAAAGGGGAATCCGGGGTAATGACCGACACAATCCCTACTATCAAAGGCCATCAAATGTGATTTTGCAACCTTATCTCTCTGTTCAATGGTAGAGGTATTTGGAGGGTAACGTCGGTAGGGATTATTGTTATATTCAAGAATTGGCTCAATTCTGTTGCTTCGATATTTGCGCTGAAAAACAGCTTTGGGAACCACAAAATAACTCACAGTAAAGCTGTAAATTAGTGTGCCATCCAATGTGGTTAGGTTGGCGTTGATCACTGCATTTCGACCGTTTACATACTGGACATTAGTGAGCAATGATAATCGACGGTCTATGCCAACATAATGACTTCGCTCAACTCGCGTCTTTTCAACTAGATAATAGCTTGTAGATTTTCTATTCAAAGCAAGATGACATAAACCTGCAATTGCGAGGTGTCTTCCAGCTTCACTAGTTGATATTGGCCCAACCTCAGCACCCAGTGACTGCTCAGGGGTTATCTCGGCCATAAAAATATTTTTTTCCCTGTCATAGGACATATTTTGTAACGAAAAATAGGGAGGACGCGTCATAATAAATTCGAACAATTCCTCCATTACCACCGGTTCAAAACCCATAGATTTTATCTCTCCTCAGAGTAGTTATACACACAAGTCCATGTAGCGGCAGAGCCAACCATTATTTGCTGGTTGCTATTTCCGTCTCTATACTCTAGACCAATAACGAATAATTTCATGACTATTTTATAATTTATAGGGACGATTACAATAAGAGTCACCGGCTATTGAGTGGGCTATAAACCGCAGATAAACTAGCCAGTCTTATTTCTGTTAGACTTATCTAGTTTTTATTGCTACTTGTGACGGTTTATTTAATGGACACCTTTTTGAAATCTGACAAGCTGAGCGGTGTCTGCTACGACATACGCGGCCCGGTACTCGACCACGCTAACTGGCTGGAAGAACAGGGGCAAAGTGTTATCAAGCTGAATATAGGCAACCCCGGCGCCTTCGGCTTTGCTGCGCCCGATGAAATAATCCACGACGTGGTGCAGAACCTGCGCCAAGCGGAAGGCTATAGCCATAGTAAAGGATTGTTTTCGGCACGCAAGGCAGTGATGCAACGCTATCAGGCACAGGGCTTAGAATCCGCCAATGTTGACGATGTGATTATGGGCAATGGTGTCAGTGAGCTGATCGTGATGGCTATGCAGGCACTACTTAACAGTGTGGATGAAATTTTGATTCCAGCCCCAGATTATCCATTGTGGACAGCCGCAGTCTCCATGTCTGGCGGTACACCAGTTCACTATCGCTGTGTCGAGGAAAATGATTGGCAGCCAGATACCGATGATATAGCCGCAAAAATAACACCTAAGACCAAAGGCATAGTGATTATCAACCCCAATAATCCCACGGGGGCTGTGTATTCAGAACAGACACTGAAAGCACTTGTTGAGCTTGCCGAAAAGCATAACTTGGTAGTGTTTGCCGATGAAATTTACGACCGAATTTTGTACGACGGCGCGGTGCATATACCGCTTTCAAACCTAGTTGAAAAAACTCTATGTCTGACTTTTAGTGGTCTGTCTAAAACCCACCGTCTGGCTGGGTTTCGATCGGGTTGGCTATTGGTTTCCGGAGACCAACCACGCGCTACAAACTACATTGAGGGCCTGCATATGCTGGCTTCAATGCGTCTGTGCGCCAATGGGCCGGGCATGCTGGCAGTGCAAACTGCCCTTGGAGGAAGACAGAGTATTAAGGACCTGATTTTACCTGGGGGTCGCCTGCTTGCTCAGCGCGATCTGGCCTATGATCTGTTGACCGCTATTCCGGGCGTCACCTGTGTTAAGCCCAAGTCAGCCATGTACCTATTTCCAAAATTGGATCCTGAGATCTATCCCATTGCCGACGATGAGCAACTGGTTCTGGAATTGCTTAAACAGCAACGGGTATTATTAGTACAGGGCTCGGCATTTAATCTTGACGACCGGCAACACCTGCGTATTGTTTTTTTGCCGGACCAAACACAGCTGACAGAATCGATATCGCGGCTAGCGGACTTTCTAGCGACGCTAAGAGCAAAGGCTTGATGCTATCTAGTCGGTAACAAAGCCAAGGACACGCAATTCTTCAGCACTGGGATGTTTTCGGGGAATTTTATAGCAGCCGAACTCTTTGCGCTGCGGATAGTTTTTACGCAGACGATCAAAGGCTTCAGGTACTGATATTAAACATTGATTAACGGCTTGTCGCAGCCGTTTGTCGTCCTCACGAATATCGTAACTAGCCACCACGGCTTCATTGATATTAGCACTGTGCAACGCCAGTTGAGTCAAACTGGAATCAATATAATCCTCTGCAGGCCTCTGCAGTTGAAGGCTGTATTTATCCGCTAGACTGTTGAATAACAGGGTGGAGCCGTTAATTTTACCCAATTCACTGTAACCGGCAATATGAGGCGTTGCCAATGCAACCAGCTCCAACAGTTGTGTATTAATATTTGGCTCTGATTCCCACACATCTAAAGCCACTTGTAGGTTACTGCCAGCCTGCAAATGTTCCAGCAGTGCCTGATTATCAATTACCCCACCCCTGGCAGCATTGATAAGCAGTGCATTGGAATTGAGTTGCTCGAGTATCTGTTTATTAAATAAATGGTGAGTTGGATAAGGACCCTCAGTGGTCAACGGTGTGTGTAGAGAAATAATGTCAGCTTGCAGCAGATCATCAAAACCACATAAATCTGGTACTGTATTTTTGATCAAAAAGGGATCATAGACCACTGTGTTAACAGCTAATTTTTTTAGGCACTTATAGAGGCGCCTGCCTACATTGCCACAGCCAAGGATGCCGACTGTCTGATCACGCCAATTGGGACGCAGACAACAGAGACTGGAAAACACATACTGCACCACTGCATTGGCGTTGCAACCCGGGGCATGGGCAAAATGCATATGATTGTCTGCCAAATAGTCCAGATCTATATGGTCAGTTCCGGCAGTGGCTGAACCGACAAATTCAATCTGACTGCCTTTCAGTAGCGCCCCATTGACCTGAGTCACAGAGCGCACCAGTAATATCTGCGCATCACGGACAGAGTTTCTATCTATTTCCCGACCACCGAGCAACTGAACTTCGCCGAACTGTTCGAACAGTTCACGGGCCAAAGCTATATTTTGATCAGCTACTAGTTTCAATTTTCCCACCTGAGGGTCTGTAATGCTGGGGATTATACGGATCGCCTGTATTAAACCAGAGGGCAAGTTGATTGATAAACTGTTTTGCTTTGGGCGGCAGATCTCTAGTATGACACCAGTCTTTGCATTGGTTCGCGACTGCGCGCTCAAATAACTGTTCAGCCTGTGGGTCTTGTATCTCTTCACCGCTGAGGTTATCTAAGCTAATACTAAAACTATGCCCGCAGGCTGTAGCAAACATCCACTCCAATGCTTGGGGCTTAACTTCAACTTGCTGGAAGCGCATTTGCTCCATCGCTGAGCGTCCATCTGGTTGGTACCAATAACCAAAATCTTGCTTCAGCACTCTGTCAGCGCCCGCTATACACCAGTGGGCAATTTCATGCAGTGCACTGGACAGATAATCATATTTGTACACCAAGCGATGATACTGTTGTTCACCCCTAGCCGGCAGGTAGATAGGTTCATCAGCACCACCAATTAAACGCGTGTTATGGCTCTCAGCGAATAAATTTTCAAACAGCTGAGAAACGGATGTCAAACGCTGCGGTTCGGTTATCTGCAAACTAATTCCATTCATCTGTTGTATGGCTAACACAGGGGGTGGCCTTTAAACTTTTCCAGTAATCTTCAGTTATATAATCTCGACCCTGAAGCAGATGGTCAAGAGACCAGGTTGCAGGTTTTAATTGATTATCGATGACTGCGGGATTGGCTATATATACCCATGCGGACTGGCTACCTTGATTAGTAGCCAATTGAAACACCTCTCGGCTGTATCGGCGTGGAGTTCCCTCAAAAGGATCTAACTTGGCAATTTCACTCTCTGACTTAAGTTCATATAGCACCCCTTCGATTTTTGCACTGGAATCATAGGTAATGTTGGCGCAGCCCAGATTGGGGTCCTGCTGTGAGCGCTTATTAAACTTAAGGGAGTAATTGTCGATCCACGCGGAAGACATGCCCAGTATATCCAAGCCTCTGCCATTAATTCGACTGCGGTTCATGTTCGAACCGTAGGCAAAGTAAAATCTACAAGTTTCACCGCAAACCACACTCAAATCCCAAGCATATTTAAAAAACTAGTCTAATATTAACCTATAAATCCATGCGCAAGAAAATATACAGTCAATTTATTTGTCAACCAAACACAAAGTGTTGTGCTTTAGTAATTTGTAGAGTACCTTATATCGTGTTAGAATTTTTTGCCATCGCCTGTCATTAAGGAGATATCTTTATGCCTAACTCGCCCATTGATCAAGCGATAGATAATGTAATCGATATCTTTACTCGCAAACCCCTCTCTGAGATTTCTGAAGATAAATTTATACGCATGGCCCCTGAACTGGATGGCCTTGAAATGCTTTACAGCAACGCCGAAAACCCCGACAAACTGTTCTCCGTTAAGGTGTTGGCCTGGGGCTTACGCGCTGATGGTGAAGTAATTGGACTGGTACCCTGGCTGGACTCCTTGGTAGCCTGTGACGCAATTAACGATCCGCTTAATGGTCAATGGCAGGGCTATTATGACCAAGGTGTAGATAAATTGTTCTTTACTGCTCCCCTCCACAAGGTAGTGGAGCTTGAAACTGCAGCTGACTACTATGAATATCAGTCTGACTCTGACCAGGATGTGATTCAAGAACTGCCAGATACCATAGGCACCCATGCTGTTCTCTCCGATGACGGCTTTAAAAGCATTGTCTTAAAGGAAGTGATTAGCTGGCGGCTGCTCAGTAACGGTTCGATTGATGCAATGCTAGTAGATGAATCAAAAATGATCAGCACGCCGGTACTACCTGGTGACAACTGTCTATACCCAGCAGATAGAAACAAGAATTTTCGCTATTTCTTCCAGCATCACATAGCCAACAAGCTAAAATCCAATGATCCAGAGGCCATGGCAGCCATCTCCCTATTAAGAGATGGTTAAAAGAAAGTATTAATTGCCGTAGGACATGACGCGCTGGTAGCGCCGTTCTAGCAGCTCATCGATTGGTGTTGCCTGCAACTGTTGCAATTGATCGGCTAATCGCTGTTGGAGCGTGTGACTGATAGCATCTATATCTCTGTGTGCACCTCCCAGTGGTTCTGGGATAGTCTCGTCCACAATTCCCAAACGCTGAAGATTTTCTGAGGTTACACCCATTGCCTCTGCAGCCTGAGGGGCCTTTTCGCTGGTCTTCCAGATAATATTGGCACAACCCTCCGGTGAAATAACAAAGTAAGTACTGTACTGAAGCATATTAAGCCGATCGCCCACACCTATGGCCAGAGCGCCACCAGAACTGCCCTCCCCTATAACCGTACAAATAATAGGTGTCTTGAGCCGCGACATAACAGCCAGGTTCTGGGCAATGGCCTCGGAGATATTGCGCTCTTCAGAATCAATACCCGGGTAGGCACCAGGCGTATCAATCAGGGTTATAACTGGCAGGTTAAAGCGCTCGGCCAGATTCATCAATCTGAGGGCCTTGCGATAGCCCTCAGCCTTGGGCATCCCAAAGTTGCGAATGATTTTATCGTTAACACCTCGCCCCTTCTCTTCACCAATGACCATCACCGGCTTACCTTGGAGGCGCGCCATGCCACCGACTATAGCGCTGTCATCGCCAAAATGTCGATCACCATGCAATTCCTCCCAGTCGGTAAATATGCGCTGAATATAATCTAGGGTATAGGGTCGCTGGGGATGTCTGGCTACTTGAACCACTTCCCAAGGCGTTAATTTGGCATAAATTGACTGGGTCAACTTTTGAGATTTCTCTCGCAGTCTTGCCACTTCCTCCGCAATATTGACATCGTTATCATTACCAACAAGCTGCAACTCTTCAATTTTTGCCTCGAGTTCGGCAATTGGCTGTTCGAAAGGAAGATAATTTAAATTCATACTCTATAATAGCTGTTGATAAAATTAGTTATAGTAGACTGTTCAACAGCCGCTCATTTTAATCATCTGCTGGGGTTTACACCAGTGCCAGATGCAAGCAAATATCACAAAAGCCCTATGAATAAGTCAATTCGACCGTATTTTTTCCAAAATGTTCTCTTATTTGGTGGATACATTCATCTCTTGGGTGAATCCTCCACCGCTCACCCAATGTAAACTGCCCAACAGCTTTGGGCATCTTATACTCGACAACTACAGGACAGAATCCGCCTTTGTATTGACTGAGAGTAGCTTGCAAATACGCCATACATTCATCATTAACCTCTGAATTCACCAGTGAAATTTTCAGTTCTTTCAATTGACTGCAGCGCGCCTCGTAGATCGATTGTATCGACTCAGCAACTAGCTTAAGTCCACCGGTAAAGTCATCTTCAGAAACCTCTCCTTGAATAACCAGAAGCGCATCTTTAACCAACAATTCTCGGTAGGCATTAAATTTTTCAGCCCAGACAGATATTTCAATACGTCCGCTCTTATCATCGAGCGTCAGGAAGGCAAAGTTTTCTCCACGCTTATTTTTCATTACCCGCATAGCCACTATCATCCCATAAACCGTTGCTTTATCCTTTCCTGGGCGCAAATCTATAATTCGATTGGGCAGCATTTCTCGCAGCTCTGGTTCATATTCGTCAATCGGATGGCCGGTCAAAAATAGCCCCAGAGTGTCTTTTTCACCACTCAACTGCTGTTTTGTCGTCAAGGGGCTAGTGGCGGAATAGGTTGCATAATTATCGCTACCAGAGACCTCTGTAGCTGAGCCGGCAAATAAATCAGTCATCCCACTACTGATGTTGTTTGCCTGCTGTTCTGCGGCTTTTAGGGCTTCATCCATACTGGCTAACATTACAGCGCGACTGTAGCCAATATCACCCATAGGGCCAATCCGGTCCAGTGCACCACTTCGAATCAGGGCTTCCAAGGCTCTTTTGTTAACCTTGCGGCCGTCTACTCGCTCACAGAAGTCAAATATATCGGTGAAGGCCTCCCCCTGCTCTCGCGCTGAGATAATACTTTCGACAGGGCCTTCACCCAGACCTTTAATGGCACCCAGCCCATAGATAATCGCACCATCCTTATCGACACTAAAGTGGAACCTGCCCCGATTGACATCCGGAGGAAGGAGCTGCAATTTCATCGCCCGACACTCATCAATAAAGGTCACTACCTTATCGGTTTTATCCATATCTGAGGACATGGTGGCGGCCATAAACTGGGCTGGATAGTGGGTTTTTAACCAAGCGGTCTGGTAGGCAACCAGAGCGTAGGCAGCGGAGTGCGATTTGTTGAACCCGTAACCGGCAAATTTTTCCATCAGATCAAAAATATTTGAAGCCAGTGACTGACTATGGCCTTTATTGACAGCACCTTGGACAAAGGACTCTCGCTGCTTAGCCATCTCTTCGGCTTTCTTTTTACCCATTGCTCGTCGCAATAGATCGGCTTCACCCAGTGTGTAACCACCCATTGTCTGTGCAATCTGCATCACCTGTTCCTGATACAAAATAATGCCATAGGTCGGCTCGAGAGCAGGCTTTAACGACTGATGTTGATATTGGGTATGGGGATAGCTGATTTCTGCACGACCCTTTTTACGATTGATAAAATCATCTACCATGCCCGACTGAAGTGGGCCGGGACGAAACAGTGCCACAAGAGCCACAATATCCTCAAACCGGTCTGGTCCTAATTTCTTGATCAGCTCCTTCATACCGCGAGATTCTAACTGGAATACTGCGGTGGTTTCTGCACGCTGCATCAATTGGTAGGTCTGCTCATCGTCCAACGGCAGTTGATCAATATCTAGCAGCTGTTGTTCCTCTTGCTGACGTTGCTGATTGATCATTTGCACCGCCCAATCAATAATGGTCAAGGTGCGAAGACCGAGGAAGTCAAACTTGATTAGACCCACTTCCTCGACATCATTTTTGTCGAACTGGGTCACTATGGCTGAACCGCTGTCATCACAGTAGATCGGCGAATAATCTGTTATCACTGTGGGAGCAATGACTACGCCTCCCGCATGTTTACCGCAATTGCGTGCCACACCCTCCAACTGCAAGGCCATACTCCAGATTTCAGCCGCTTCATCGTCTTGGGTTAGAAACTGCTCAAGGGCCTCTTCCTGCACCCTGGCTTTCTCCAGAGTCATACCCACTTCAAAGGGAATCATTTTAGATAGCTTATCGGCTAAGCCGTAAGATTTGCCCTGCACCCGCGCCACATCCCTGACTACCGCTTTTGCAGCCATGGTGCCAAAGGTGACAATTTGCGATACCGCATCGCGACCGTACTGCTCAGCTACATAGGCAATCACCCTGTCTCGCCCATCCATACAGAAGTCGATATCAAAATCTGGCATCGAAACCCGATCTGGATTGAGAAACCTCTCAAATAGCAAATCGTACTCGATAGGGTCAAGATCGGTGATCTTGAGAGCATAGGCT
>JACLAD010001245.1_pt1 | contig 12450 bp, 12 predicted proteins | sample 8027901 | NCBI WGS metagenome assembly JACLAD01 (sample SAMN15725071, study PRJNA655200) | protist metagenome | isolation source: fluorescence activated cell sorting (FACS) single amplified genomes of... | place: Spain: Blaines Bay Microbial Observatory, Mediterranean Sea | collected 2016-07-05
GGGGGCAAGCGTAGCGGGGTCTGCTATCCTCCCCCCTCCACCGAGCTGACAGCCAGGTGTCCCGGGATGTGGCCTAGTTTGGTCTAGGGCGCCGGTCTGGGGGACCGGAGATCCGCGGTTCAAATCCGCGCATCCCGACCACATAATCGCAGGTCAGACGCACGAACGCCGCTCCCGAGGGGGCGGCGTTCGGCATTCGTGCCTGATTCATGCCTGATCGGTCCGCGATCAGGCCGTCGTGGCGGCCTCGCTCACGTCGAACAACGCGGCGACCTCCTCCGCGGACTTCCGCGCCAGGTCGGGCAGCACGTGCTGGTACGTGGACTGCGTCGTGCGCGTGGACTCGTGACCCAGCAACTCGGCGACGAGGCGCACGTCCTGCTTGGCCTGGAGGGCGGCGGTGGCGAAGGAGTGCCGCAGCCCGTGGAACGAGATCGGGGGGAGCCCGGCCCGGTGAGCGGTCCGCTGCATGAGGGTGTAGAGGTACTGGGGGTTCACGGGCCGCCCGTCTTCTCGGGTGAAGACGTAGCCGGTGTCCGCCCAGTCCAGGGAGGCCATGCGCTCCTGACGCTGGCGGGTCCGGTGCTCACGGAGCACCTGCACGGTGCTCCGGTTGATCGCCACCATGCGCGCACTCCCCTCGGTCTTCGGGCTCGACACGGTCGGAATCCCGGAGGCCATGACCCTGGTCGAGCGCACGTACACCTCTCCGGTGTCGAGGTTCACCGCGTCCCACGTAAGACCCGCGATTTCGCCCCGTCGCATCCCCGTCTTGGCGGCGAGGACGTAGGCCGCCTCCAACCTGTGGTTGTGGATCGCCATGAGGAACTGCTGCACCTCCGGGACGCCCCACACCTTCGGCGTTCCCTGACCCACCCGCGGCGCATCCGCCGTCTCGCAGGGGTTGACCGCGAGCATGCCCTTCTTGACCGCGTAGGCGAACGCGGTGCGAAGGACCCGGTGCACGTGCATGACCGTTCGCGGGGAGAGCGGTCGTCCACCACGTCCGCCCGAGGCCAGCAGGTCGGCGTACAGCCCGTCCAGCGTCACGCCGTCGATGCGATCGATGCGCATGCGGCCGAGCCGCGGGAGCACGTACCCCGCCTTCTCCTGGTAGAAGGCCAGGGTCGTCGGCTTGCGCACGGTCTCGACGTGGACGAGCCACTGCTCGATGAACCTCTCCAGGGTGACCTTGGCGGGCGCGAGGTAGGCCCCGCCGTGCACCTTGGCCTCGGCCTCGATGGCCGCGCGCTTGGCTTCCCCCTTCGTGGCGTACGAACCCACGGACTTCTGCCTCCCCGCGTGGGTGATCCGGGCCTGCCACCTCCCGGACTTCAACTTGCGGTAGGTCGCCATCAGACGACCCTCTCCTCGATGCGCTTCATGCGTCGCTCCTTGGCGATCTGGGGTCAAGGCACTCGATCAGCGCCCACTCGTTGTACGCGTCTCCTAAGCGGATCGTGCAACCTCAGTTTCTACTGATCTCAGTATGTCCGGCCGCTGTGACAGGCTCCCCGGATGCCCGCCGCCGCGTGGTCGCCGGAGCCTCAGTGCGTGTCGCAGTCGGGGATCCGGCGCCGGAGTGCTTCAAGGACGGCCTCATCGCCCGCGACGACCGCCTCAGCCAGCGCGCGCAGGACCGCTTGGAGCGTCGTGTCGTTGTCCAGCGCGAAGCGGCGCAGCGCGCGGTTGACCGATCGAGGCAAGTCGACCGTGCTCCGCGTCACGGGCTCGTCGCCGGATCTTCGCGCGCCCTCGGATGGGGTCATGTGACCGCCGATCCCTCGACACCGCTGTCTTCGTGCCTCGGCGGGTTGACGAGGCCTTCGAGCCCCATGTTGCGCATGAACTCCTGGATGTGGTCGCCGGTGATGACGAGGCGGTCGCCGACTTCGAACCAGTCGAAGACCTCGCATCGGCCCGTTTGCTCGCGGGTCGCGGTGGCGCCCACGTGCAAGATGTCGTTGCGCATGAGGCGCAGGTCCCCGAACTCGGGGACGATCGCCTGGTCAGTAGCGGTGGAGCGTGCCTTCGCCAGACGAGGTCGGAAGGTGTGCTCCCAGGCCGCGAACACGTCGATGAGCCACTGTCGACCCAGAACCTCGACCCCGGTGCCGCCCTCAGCGAGGATCTCGGCGGTCTGCGAGACCGTCAGTCGCGCGTAGAAGGTGGCGTCCGGGTCGTTCGGGTCCCCGCCGACCATGAAGTCGGGGTCGATGCCCTTCGGCGGTGGAGGTGCCGATGCCATCTCGCTCCGGATGCGCGAGAGTCCGCCCACCGCCAGAGCGTGGGTGATCGCGGCCCCGTTCAGGTACCTGATCAGGTCGATGAGCACCTCGTCCTCGGTCGAGCCCTCGGCACTCGCCTGCTCCGTGCTGGGGTCGTCCACGATCCCTAGATCTCCTTGAGGATCCCCTGGGCGTCGACCTCGTAGAAGTCCGGGTTCCTCGTCGCCACGGTCTCGACCAGCCTGGTCAGCACCTGGTCGAGTGAGACCAGGGCGGTCGGTTGCCCTGCCTCGTACATCTCCCAGGAGGAGTTGAACGGGTTGGCGTCCACCAGGCCGACGTAGAGGGCCTCGTATTGCTCGTCGGGGTCCGCCGCATCCTCACGACCGGTGAACAGACGAAGCCGAGGGTGGGCGTTCTCGAAGGTCGAATGGCGCCGTGACGTGCCGTCGTGACGCGCTTGGGCGTCGAGCCAGATGAGGCCGACGAGCACCGCGTAGGGGAAGCGGCGGTGCAGGGTCACGGCTTCGACGAGCAGGTCGTTGCGGCGGTTCGTGAGGTTCTTCTGGAAGTTCTTCGAGCGGCCGTCGCGGTAGTTGATCGTCTTGACCGTGATGGCCGCGAGCAGCCCGCTCTCCTGGGTGGCCCAGGTCACGTCGACCTTCTTCGCGCCGATGCCACCCGCCATGCGTCGCTCGGCCCCGCTCCCCGTCGTGGTCCCGGGCGGGGCGGGCAGAGCCCCCTTCATGCCGCGCTGCCTCATGGCCTCCGCCAGGGCGGGGGCGATGGCGTTGGACATCAACTCGCTGTAGCGGCGCTTCTCGGCCTGCTTCGCCCCGTCCGGGGGCTTGGGCGGCAGATGATCCAGAGCGGCCTGGAGGAGGGCGTCGGCGCTCACGCCGACGGCTCCCCGTCGAGCGGCAGTTGCTGCTGCGCCGGGTCGGGGGATCTGCGTCCACGCCCGGTGCGGCGTTCGAACAGGTGTCGCCGCCCGTCGCGGAGGGAGGCGAGGTCGTCCCGACGGAGCGGGGTGTGAGCGCGGATGGCCTTGTCGACCAGCCGCGCCGCCTCCACGACCTTTCCGGCGCGCAGGAAGACGCCGACCTGGGGGCGGATGGCGCGGAGGTCATCGGCGCAATCCGCGACCAGGGCCGGGGATGGGAGCGGAAGGTGCAGGGCCTCGCCCGGCTCGACCTTGAGCACTCCCCCGCCGTAGGCACGTCCGATGAGTTCGGCCCCCAGCAGCGTGAGCGAGTTGAGGGCCGCGAGCGGCAGCAGGTCCCGACCCAGGTCTCGGTGCTCTCGGTCGAGTGCGACGGCGTGGATGGAGTTGAGGTGGGCGACCTTAGCGCTGTTCGTGACCAGCCTCGGGGTCTGGTGGTTCATGTAGGTGAGGAGCAGGTCCCCGGTCTCTGGGAGCGGCACGCGCCACCACGGCGAGCGGACCCGGCACTTGTACGCCTGATGGACGCCTTCGTGCTCGCCTCTCTCGATCCGCCTGCGCGCCCCCTCGGACAGTTCCTCGTCGTCCGTGGTCGGGGGATCGAAGAGGAACACCGGCCGGCCGTCACGGCGGAGCCCGTCCCACGCGGCGGTGGAGAACTCCAGTCCACGCAGGTGCTTCGACCCTGGCGGGGAGATCCTCTTCACCTCCGACGGCCGCAGGCCCTCTTCCGCCACCTGCCCGTCGGTCATCGTGAACCAGCGATTGTTCCCCGACACCGCCCCGAGGTACGGCCTGCCCCAGGCACCCAGTGATGTCCACTCGGGTTCGGCGGAGATCCGCCGGTACGCCTCGATCGCGTCGAGCGGCAGGAGGGCGTCCACCCACTTGGCCTCATCGGCGCGGTTTGAGACCCACCCGTCCTCAGCCGGCGGCAGGTCATCGAGATCGCGGGCCTGGTAGAGGTCGAACCCGTCGGTCCCTCCGGTGCCCTCGGCGAGGAGCAGGACCACGTCTTCGAGTGCTCCGTCGAAGACGAGCCGCTCGAAGGTGATGAGCCGCAGGGTGCCGAAGTGGTCGAGCAGGAAGCGACGGACGTCAGACGCATACCCCACGGACAGGAGTTCGGCCGGCAGCACGAGCGCCAGTCGCCCGCCGGGCGCGAGCAGGCTGGCGGTTCGAACGACGAAGGCCGCCCACGATGAGGACAGCCCGGTCAGGCGGACGCCGAGTTCGAGCGCGGCTTGCTGCGCCGCCAAGCGGGACTCACCGGTGAAGTCTTGGTACCGGACGAATGGGGGATTCCCGATGACGGCGTCGAAGTTGGGCTCGAGGTCCGCGGTGAAGAAGTCGCTGGTGATGACCTCTCCAGACACCCCCGCAGCGGAGAGCAGCCTGCCAGCGTGCCGGGCTGAGTCCGCGTGGAGTTCGACGCCCGTGATGGTCCCCGCGGTGCCAAGGCTTCGGAGGCGACGCGCTGCTGCCTCGATGAACACCGCCTCGCCAGCCGACGGCTCCAAGACCCTCGCGGCCTCGTCGCGAATGGCCCACCTCGCGAGGTACTCCGCGATCGGCAATGGGGTGAAGAACGCACCCCTCGCCTTCCGGAGTTCCGGTGTGTCGTCGCCCAGCATCCCCGTCAGCCTATGGGTGGGGGGCGACATCAGCGGGGAGGCGTGCAGAGACGCCAGCCCCGCCGATGACGACTACCCCAGCAGACACGTGGCAAGGGCCTCGCCGATCGTCAGTTCGCAGCGCCAGCAGGTGATGTCGCTGTAGCCGCTGATCGAGTCCAAGGGCGGCGTCCCTCCAGGGGTCTGGACGAGTCGCTCAGCCTCCTGCTGGGTGAGGTCGATCCTGGCGAGCACGATCCACTGGTGGGTGGGGCCGGGGTACACCCGCACGTCGCCCGCGTCACGCGGCTGAGCGGCGGCCTGGCGGTCGGTCGGAGTCTGGATGGTGTCGGGCATGGCCGCGACCTCCTTCGCGCTCTGAGGGGCGCTGAGCGCCGCCCACACACCGGGCGGCTCGGATCCCCCGGTGTACCCGCCTCGGGCGTCCCCACAAGTTGGGCGTCAAGGTGGCAAGAGCCACGGCGTACTCATGTAACGGCGAACGGTCAGTCTTCCGCCGTCGCGACACTATCGATGGTCTCCTGGAGCCAGCGGAGGTAGCGGAGGTTCTCACCCTCTCCGAGGTCCTTGTGCAGAACGACGAGCCGGTCCTTGGTGAGCATGAGAGACCGCAACCCTTCGCCCTCCTCCACGAGTCTCATCAGGACGGCGTTCAACTCCCCGTCCTCGGCATAGTGCTTCCATTCGCTGCTGTTCGTGACTGTCGAGGTCCCGAACAGACCTGCTGTCGAGACATCTGCGATCCGCAAGTTGTTGAACCAGCCGCCGGTCGTCTCGCCGAGGCTCTGGAGTTGGCTCAACTCGACCTTCACCTTTTCGGTGATCACAGGCGGACTCGCGCCGCGCAGCCGCTTGAACGCGCTGCGCGCTACCTCCTTCGAGGACTCTGCGAGGACATAGCCCGCCTTGATGTGCTGATAGACGGGGAACCGCTTCACCTCCAGGAAGCGACGGAGCGGTTCTTGGCGGAAGATGCCCTCGACCTCACGCTCTACATGATGAACAACCTTGTACTTTCTGAACGCCGGATCCTCGGCCAGTCCGAGCATCGTCAGGGTGGTGCAGGCTTCGTGGTCAGCGAGTGGGAGGGACAACTGGTGCTTGCTGGCCACCTCGCCGCCGACGGGAAGGTCGGGGAACTCAACAGCCCGCAGGTAGTAGTACACCTTGTTCATTGCGCTCCTCCGGTTGCCGAGTTCAGACCCAGGTACCTAGCACTGGTGGCGTGGACGGCCCTGAGCCCGAAGCCGACCACCTGCATCCGGTCCTGCTCTACGTCCACGGACACGTGCTCGGAACCGACGAAGACGTGGGTCCGGATGCGAAAGGAATCCACGGTGTCGTAGGCCCGGTGCGCCACCAGAGCCCCGAAGTATGGGTTGATGTCCTCGAAGTGGACCTGGGCCGTGAACTTTCGTTTGCTGACCTGTGGGTCCTGACTGACTTGCTCTAGCAGGGGTATAGCCGTGAGGTCGAGGAAGTTGCTCCAGAAGCGGAATCCTCGCGGTGCTTGCAACCATTCCGCAACGACGACAGGTGTGCCGTCGAACATGTCGTCCCTCGTCACGCGGAAGACCACCCCGCGGATGGTCCAGGCTGTCGAGCGTCCGTCTTGGGCGATCTGCACGTCCTTCGGTCCCAGGTACGGCGATACGTGCTCGTCGACGGACTTGAGCGCCAGATGGGAGTCGTCCACCTCCAGGGTCGCCGAGATCGAGTACGTGATCTCGCGGTTGGTGATCCAACCCGTCACCCTGCCGGTCCAGAGCCGCACGGTGTCCACACGTTCGTAGGCGTACATCAGAACCGCCCACACGATCAAAATGACCGACAGCAACACTCCCGCGACACGGCCCGCGGCCGAGTTCGGGGGTGCTACGTAGACGGCGATCCCAAGCACGGCGAGGAGCGCCAGAAGGCCAGCGATGGGCCAGTGACGCTGCCAAGGTGCGGTCCTGCTCACGGGACCCTTGTAGCAGCGCCCTGAGACATCCCCGCGGAGCCTGAGCCCTTGCTCACCCGGCCTTCGAGAGATTTGCTCAGCACGCTGGGGGCGTGCGCGATGACTACGGGCTGGTGCTCCAGCCCCGGTTGGGGGGCGGCCCGCTTGCCGCAGTGGCGTCCGTGCCGCTCTCGGTGACACCCCGGGCCGGGGTCGCCGCCGAACCGGCCTGGGCTTGGGACTCACGGCCGCAGTGGCGGCAGATGCGCGCGGCGGCCTGGATCTGCTCCGCGCACCAGTAGCAGGCCACCATGTTGGTGCGCGGACCAGTCCCGGCGTCCTGGGACGGGAAGTTGGTGACCTCGACGCGCTTGGACTCCTTCTCGGGGAAGGCGATCGCGCAGACGAGGGGGAAGATGGGCACCACCAAGGCGAACAGCGAGAAGCCGACCTGGGAGTAGCCCTTGGCCATCGCGATCCGCACGCTCACGACGGCGGTCACCATCACCACCAGGAGGGCGAGTAGGCCGACGGGGCCGAGGTCCATCCCGAACAGGGGGAACACCGCAATCATGAACTTCCCTCCCACAGTTGAGCAGCGGTCCAGTGCCGCCTCGGGAGGATGATCGACGGCGCCTTCGTCGATCTTGAGCCCCTCCTGCGTGGGCCCGGGATAGGCAGATACAAGATGATCGTCACGATCAGGGTCTGGCGCCTGGAGGCTCTCAAGAGATCCGCTCGTGCAGGACGACCTTGGCCATTAGGGGGCCGCCGAGACGGTCCACCGCCCGCGAGGCCACTTCACCCGGGCGGGGCGCGGCTCGGGACACCATCCGGCGTGCTGGGCGGGTGACCTTGAGCCGCGTTCTCAGGGCTTGGGCCACCGTGTGGAGTACCCGTTTCCCTTCCCGCCCCGCAGGGCCGGAGGCGGGCGCTGAGGGCCGACCGGAGGGTCTTGGCGCGGATCGCGGTCGGGCAGCACGTCGGCTTGCCGTCGAAGGAGGTCCGGTGGCGTCCGTCCATGCACGTGTGCGACGACTCGTGCGCCCGCTGGCGGCGGCTCTCGTGGCGCTCTCGCTTCTTCGCCCGCGCCCGCTTGTGCGCCTCCCGCTCCCGCTCGTGGCGCTCGCGTTGCTGCTCGGCGAGAGCGCCCGGCCTGTCGGGCCCCGTGGCGATGTAGTCCGCCGGGTCGGCGTCGCCCCGGACCCACCCCCGGCCGGTCGGCCTCGCCAGGCCGTGGCGTTCCATCGCCGGCAACACCCGATACACGGTGGCCCTGCTCACGTCAGACGCCTCGGTGATCTCCTTGAGCGTCATTGGCTCGTCGGTGAGGCGGCGGTGCACGCGACGGCCTGTGTCGCCCAGTTCACCGTGCCGCCATGCATCGAGGCCGACGGGCGGGATCTCGGTGATGGGGGTCTCGAAGGTGACGCGCCTGCCAGGCAGCGAGTACAGCGTCGCCTCGTAGGGCCTCAGGCCCTCCCTCGTGGCGCGCAGGTAGTCCTCGTTGACGAGGAACCGCAGGTGCTCCGCCGCGGTGTCGTGGTGCACGCCCGCCTCCTCGGCGGCCGTCCGCTCGTCCAGGGGGAAGTCCCGGTAGTGCTTGCGCTTCCGCATGGCACGGCACACGGCGTGCAGCATGCGCCGGGGGCCGGGGGCGAGGCCCTCGCGTTCGGCACGGCGGATCGCGTACTCGGTGACCCGCTCTGTGGTGGAGGCCCGCCCAGACACCTCCTCGACCGCGGCTCGCCACGCCCGCTCCAGCGCCCGCTCCGGGTCGGGCTGGTCCTCGACGTGCGCGCGAGCCGCCCCCGACGAGGCGAGCACCGCCTCGGAGAACTCCTCGAACGTGAGCCCGCGCACGCACGCCTCGATGGCGACGTACGCGAGGTTCGCGGAGCGGTCCGACAAGTCGGTCTGCAACAGGGCTGCCTCAGCCTTGGCCCCGAGGACGCGCCGGGAGAAGGGGGAGTCCGGGATCCCGGGCTCTCGGGTCCTCACCTCGGGCTTCTCCACGAGGTCGCGCAGCGCCTCGGGCATCCGCGCCAACGAGGCGGACGCCAGCCGGTAAGTGCGCCCGGTCCGGGCGTGGAGGGATCCGGGGGCGACGAGGAAGCCGCCCTTAGCACGCACGTTGATCCCGTCGGTGCTCTCGTCCGGGATCAGCGCGTTCATCGTCTTCTCGCCCACGGCCAGGGGGCGGTCGCTCACCAGGACAACGTGCGTACCCCCGTCCCTCCCGGTGATGGTGGTCGGCTGAGCCGGGACGCCCATGGGGCGAGTCACCTCGGCGAACACTCGCTGGGCCTCCGGCCCGTCCAGGTCGAAGCCGATCGCGAAGCAGCCGCATGGCATCTCGCCCATCGCGAACAGCGTGTTGGTCCGCCAGCCCTCTTCGTCAGATGACCCCCACTCGGCGATGGCCCGCGGATCGTTGGTCGGCTCGACGTGGCCGCCCGGGTGCTTCCCAGCCCGAGTGCACCATGGGTCCCAGCATCCACACGCCCCGGTGGCGATCTCCAAGGAGGGGGTGGGCATCTGGAGCAGGTCGCCCACCGTGTGGGTGGAGATCTCGCAGGCACTGGCCGATACTCGGGGCATCGAGGGCTCTCTCCTCGGTCCGGGCCAGGGCGTTCGTAGCGCTGCTGGCCCGCATGCTGTCTGGGGGTCTGGGGCGTTGTACGGCTGTATCGGCCGTTCTGTGCAACAACCCCCGGATGAATCCCCCGGGTACCGGGGGTGGATCCTCTCGCGCGCGTGCGCGCGCCACCCGTACACGTGCACCGAAGTGCTCTACCACTGGGCTGTGTGTTCCGTGGGGGTCCCCTGAGACAGCATCAGCGAGACTCCCTCCATGCCCTCCACCGTCACCCACCTGCTCAGCGCCGCGGGGCTCACCCACGCCGAGGCCGTGCCCTGGGGTACCTCACCCGCGACGACCGACCACGGCGTCTACCTCGTGGCCCGCGTCCAGGACCCCGATGACCTCGGCGAGGTGCGAGGGCCGGTGTTCGATCACGACGCCCTCCAGCGGCTCCGAGACGCCTGTCCCGACCTCATGCTGGACGGGGCGTCCAATCCGACCCCTCAGGCGCTCAGCGACCGCCTGAGGGCGTTCTGGCCCGACGACGAGCCCGTGCTGTACGTCGGCAAGGCCGACGTGCCCATCAGGAAGCGCGTCCAGCAGTACTACCGAACCCCGATCGGGGCGCGGTCCCCGCACAAGGGCGGCTGGTTCCTCAAGATGCTCGCCGACCTCGACGCGCTGTGGGTGCACCTGGCCACATCGGCCCAGCCCAAGGACGACGAGGAGGCGATCTTGGGCACGTTCGCCGACGGGATGTCCGGCGCATCACTGGACGCGCTCGCGGACCCCGAGAAGCCGATGCCGTTCGCCAACCTCCAGCGGCGCAGGGGCGGCCCCAAGCGCCACGGGATCAGGAACGCCACGACCGCGTCCTAGCGCCGGGGTCGGCCGTCAGGTCCGGCTGCGGGTTCGCGGAGCCCGGTCCCGTCCACGCTCGACACCGCACTCCTCGGCATCGGCCATGAAGTCGTCCAGATGCCGCTTGAGGACGCGGATGCGTCCGCTGGGGCCCCCGCCGTACTTGAGCACGGGGATCCGACCGGTCTCCCGCAGCCACCGGATGTAGCGCTGCCCCACGTTGAGGTACTCCGCCGCCTCGGCCACCGTGAAGGGGTGGTCGTCGTGTCGCTCGCGGAGTCGCTGGTACCGCGCGGCGTCCACCGTGCCTCCGAGGGTGTCGCTGTCGTTCATGTGTCGTTGTACGGGGATCGCGGGCCAGTCGTACAACTCCAACGGGATCACGAGCCCGTGCCTGATCCATGCCTAGGACTCGCGCATACTCACTGTCACTCAGTGGGAGTCGCTGGGAACTCCGAAAGGCCGCTGACCAGGTGACATGTGTAACCACCGCTGGTCAGGAGGGTGCAGAAAGCCGGTCTGGGGGACCGGAGATCCGCGGTTCAAATCCGCGCATCCCGACCAGTTGATCGCAGGTCAGCGGCCCGACGGCCGCTGACCTGCGGTCGTTCGGGGGTCAGTCGCAGGCCGCCGTCAGGGCGTCCTCGACCTGCGGCGACACGAGGCCGGCGCCGCCGAGGATCCGCACGCCGGCGCGGGTGCCCGTCCTGCAGGTCGCCGCGTCGACCTCGGGCGGCAGCCGATCGGCGTCCGCGAGGACCAGCGGCCAGCCCGTGTCGGCGGTCAGCCCCGCCGCGACCAGCGCGGCCGTCCACCCCTCGGGGTGCGACCCGGACGTCAGGAGGTAGCCGGGCGGGGTCGGATCGATCAGGCGGTCCGCGACCGCGATCGCGGTCGCGTACCGGTTCGGCCCCGCGATCCGCTCCGTGGCCCCCGCCGCCTCGGCCACCGCCGGCCGGACGGCTGCCACCCCTCCGACGACGATCCGCTCGCCCGGACCGTCCTCGGCGAGCCATGAGGCGACGTCCGGGTGCAGGGCGTCGGACGGGGTCAGCAGGACGGGGTTGCGCGGCGTCGCGGCCCACCCGCCGATCCCCACCGTGTCCGCCCACGCGCTGGTCTCGTCCGCCGCGGTCCCGTACGCCCGGGCGATCGCGACCGCGTCACCTCCGCCGGAGCGCTGGCGCGCGTCCTCGGCGATGGCCAGGGCCGTCTGGATGCGCGACGGGCCCGCGAGCCGGGTCACCCGATGCCCGTCCGCGGCGAGCGCGTCGGTCACCGCGTCGTCGATGGCGGCGGGGCCGCCGAGCACGACCACCTCGCCGTCGTCGTCGAGCAGGTCGGCGATCGCCTCCGCCACGACGGGGGGCAGCTCGTCGGTGGGGGTGAGGAGCAGCGGCGCGTCCGCCAGGTACACGCTGCCCGCCATCGCGTCGGCGTAGCGATCCGCCCTGGCCAGGATGACGAAGTCCGCCGGCGCACCGCGCTCGACGGCCTGCTGCGCCGCCAGGGCGACGGGATCGTCCTCGTCGACCCGCTCGGGCGCGACGGGGTCCGGATCCGGATCCGGTGCGGGTCCGGGCCCGGGCGCGGAGGGCCGTTGGACGGTGATCGCGACGTCGTCGGCGTCGGCCCCGCCGAGCCCGTCGGCGACGGTGACGGTGAAGGTGGTGGTCCCGGTCGGCAGCGCGGCCGTGCTCAGGGTGGGCGTCGCCGTCGTGGGATCGTCGAGGGCACCGACGGCGGTGCCGGTCCAGGTGTAGCTCAACGCGGCCCCGGCGTCGGGATCGGTCGAGCCCGAGGCGTCGAGCGTCGCGGGATCGCCGGCCGCGTAGGTGGCGTCCGGGCCGGCGTCGGCGACGGGGTCGTCGTTCACCCCCGTGACGGTGACCGTCACGTCCGCGCCGTCCTGGTCACCGTCGACGTCCTCGGCGACGTAGGTGAAGGTGACGTCCGTCGACGCGCCCTGCGCGAGGGCCTGGAAGTCGGCGCCGGGGTCGAACGCCACCCCGGTGGCGGACGGGGCGGTCGTCCCGCCACCCGCGGGCTGGCTGGTGCTCGCGACGACGAGCCCACCCCCGGCGGGATCGGTGTCGTTCGCCAGCACGTCGACGTCGACGATCGCGTCCTCCGTGGTCGCGTCGGTGTCGGGGGACGCGACGACCGGCGCGACGATCGTGACGAACCCGTTGGCGCGGTCCAGCGCGTGGGTGCAGTCCCGCAGCACGCCGCAGGTGCTGGAGCCGCCGCCCCCGGCG
>JACLAD010004831.1_pt1 | contig 12446 bp, 19 predicted proteins | sample 8027901 | NCBI WGS metagenome assembly JACLAD01 (sample SAMN15725071, study PRJNA655200) | protist metagenome | isolation source: fluorescence activated cell sorting (FACS) single amplified genomes of... | place: Spain: Blaines Bay Microbial Observatory, Mediterranean Sea | collected 2016-07-05
CAGATTCCAGAGACTCCAGACTCCAGAAACTCGAGAGATTCCAGACTCCAAAGACTCCAGAGATTCCAGACTCTAGAGACTTCAGACATCAGAGATTCCAGACTCCAGAGACTCAAGACTCCAGAGACTCCAGACCAGAGTCTCGGGATCCCTGGATCCAGGGATCCCGGGATCCTGAGATCCCAAGTTCCCGGGATCCCGGGATCCCGGGATCCTGGGATCTCGGGATCCTGGAATTCCGGAAATTCCAAAGCGAATCCCCGGTTTTTCCCCTCCCGGGAGGAAATACCCGACCCGGGAAAAAAAAGAATAGTCCGGGAAAAAAAAATAGTCCGGGAAAAACAAAAAATAGTCCGGGAAAAAAGAAAAATAGTCCGGGAAAAAGAAAAAATAGTCCGGGAAAAATACCGAATTAATGCCCCGGGAAAAAAAAAGAATAGTCCGGGAAAAAAAAAGAATAGTCCGGGGGAAAAAAATAGTCCGGGGAAAAAAAAAATACAGCCCAAAGAGAACGTCATCTTTGACGACTTCTGTTTCTTAGTAGCTGGTTCTTCTGCTGCTCCAACAGCGGAAGTGGTTGCATACTCAGCGACTGCTGCTGCATCAGACTCGACAATCGCAGGCAACACCATAGTGACTTTTGTCTGCATCTCCATGTTCGTAATCATCCGTTGCACAGAAGACCGATAATTGACCAGAGTATCCGCTGAACCTTTTAGCACCTCCGGATAGTTGCACCTGAGAGCCAAAACCAATTTGCTTCCAGATGAAATTTGGTCATCCCAGTGAGGAGTTGTAATAATAGAATCCACACACGTTTCTCCTCTGGGTGATGGTCGTAGAGTCCAGGAAAAATCGTAGCGTACAACGTCTCCACATTTTCTGAGTCGGGTTAAAAAACCGCATGCGATTTATAACCGTAGTCGTATAAAATTGCTTCATTGCGAAGGTCAAACTGAGAACATGCCGCAGAAGTCCGACCACACACCTCGTACAGCTGTTGAAAGTCACGGCGTACTCGTGAAGCAGGTTTAGCATGGAATTTTCCTGCATCTTTGCGAACCAGCACTTCCCACCAGTTGATTTGTTGCAACTCTTCCAGACTTCCTGTAGGGCCAATACAATCCACACTATTGTCTTCACACAATTCAATCACAGGCATTGTCTGGATCAAGTCTGGCAAATCCAAGGCAGGATTCTCCGTAGGAGTCACTGCATCCGTCTTATCAGTCGCCCGAGCAGCTTCACGCGTCTCCATAAGCTGACTCCAGCCTTCCAGAGTTACACCAATGCCGTATGCATGAGAAATCACACGTGTACGAGAGTCACCACCTGAGCTTTCACTCGTTGCCGACTCAAGTCCTCCCAGGTGGGTAATTTCCGACTCAAGTTCATCCAGCAATGCTTGCTGTTGATCCTTGTCCTGGTGTAGTTCTGAATCCGTTTTTCTCAGCGCCTCACCATAGTCCGACTTAAGTTCATCCAGCAATGCTTGCTGTTGATCCTTGTCCTGGTGTAGTTCTGAGTCCCTTTTTCTCAGCGCCTCACCATAATCCATAAGCTGACGAATCCGGCGGGACAATCGATCAATATGAGAATCAAGGTGCTCCATAGCCTGGTGCATCGCTTAATTATCTTTAGCCTTCAAAGTCGGCATCACATCTGGACCTTTAAAGAGAATAGTCTTGCACTGTCGTCGTACTGAAGTTAGAGGTTCATTGCAACTCACTAGAGCCTGGTCCAAGTCCTCACTCAGTTTCCGAATCTTCTGTGGATGAATTCCACTGGATTCCACCAGAACTTGCACAAAAGAAGCGCAAGTCGCAAGAGCCCCGTCACCAGGTTCCTGGTCCAATGTATGATGCAACACACTTTCCGGGGTTAAGGGAATCCCTGTATCTCCACCAGGAATCGTGATACCAGGCGCGCTGATCTCCTTGGTCTTTTCCACCGCTCCAGCTGAAGCCGGTGGGCTTGTCTTAGGGGGATCCGGTTGCGTCACAACCGTAGGTGTGATAGAGTCCTTAACTTTTCCACTCATCCCACTAATGACCGCATCAGTCGCCTCTCCCAATGTTGCCTCAGCCGGGACTTCGACGGCCTCTTCAGCTTGTTCAGACTGCTTGTCTTCACTCGGGTTGTCCACAAAGTTCTCTCTGGCTTGCAATGCCAACTCTCCAGTAGGAGAGTCCATAGGTGCAGTTTCATCCGAACTGCCTACTGGCTTTGCAGACGGATCCACAAGATTTTCCTTAGCCTCTTTTTCCAATTTGGCAATAACATCGGCACTCTGTACAGAGCCCCGTTTCTTAACCAGTTGGATTGATCCATGCTCAGGAGGAGGATATGGGCGTGTGTTGCGAACTGGCTGTTCAACACGTTCAAGCATTTCTCCATGCCCGAAAGCCTCCAGAACTTCAGGTGTACACAACCTCGACCACAAATCGACCATCGTACTGGTTCCTTGACAAGGAGGTTCCTTCAAAAGGGATCTAGCTGCCTCAGGACTGAGGGCACCTCAAATCATCAACTGGTTCAACTGGGTTGCCTTCAAGCGATGAAGACTTCCTGGGATAAGAGATTCCGCTCGTGACAGATGTCCACGTGCCTGAGGGTCGCAGCAACGCAATTCAGCTTGGGCAACGTGCCATTGAGCCAAATGATCCTTCACATTATGAGTACGACCACAAAACTGTCGATACAAATGCTCCAACACGAAATCCACATAATCTCCAGCTGGTCCGTGACATTCCTTGATAGCAGTCTCCGTATCTGCTGTAGTAACCCACAGAAAATCAGACATAACGTTATCTGTAAGGGTAAAGGAGTCCATCAACTTTTTGCCAAGGTCTGACAACACGATGAGCATCTGCTGGGTTTGTTGGTGCGTGCATTCCATAACACTGGAGGCCCATTCCATGGTTTCCATCTGATTGAAAATAGCCGCCAGCTGATGCACAATCACATCATATTCATAATTTGTAAAACTGACGTTTGCATTAAACTTCAACTGCTGCACGGTTTGGCCGGAACTGTCTTCAATGGTCTTCTTGTTGTGAATATGCTGGTTCAACACACGTAAAAAACCCATCTCGCAGACTTCGGCGCGTACCATCCAATAGTTTTCCAATTGCGCCATATCGGACATCTCCGAGAGGTGGGTATCAGAGTCCTTAGTAAGGCCACTCGAGCTGTCCAATGTCTTTCAATTTGATCAGATTTCCAACACTCAAAGTTTGGATGGAAAGGTTCGCGATAGAGCTTATCGGCTCTGACTGATTGCATGCAACGACACCGAACTTGCATACACAAAGTATCAAAGTCGTCCAACCACGCAGTGGTCACTCGCTGACCATCTTCAAAAGTAACAGCTCCACATGCATACTCCAACAAGCGTTTGTAATTCCAGAACGTATTCGTCTCATCCATGGCGGGTTTGTCCATAACCAGGATCACATACATCTTACGGCGCTGTACCGCCACCAAGAGGGAAATATAGTCCATAGCGTATTGATCCGCCACAATCTTAATACATTCCTCCGACAAATACCGCATGGCTGCACTGACAAGCTGTTGCGACATTCCAAACTTGTCTTCAGTCAACTCATCTGAGTCGAGGTATTCATCTTTTCCTGTTAATGCGCTGCTCACATAGTCAATCATAGTAACTCTCACTGCCTGAGGCTGACGATCTTGGAGGGACGCATAGGCTTTATTCAAATCAATGATACTAGAGTCCTTAGGATAGCGAAACTCCACATCGGTACTGTCAATGAGGATTTTGACATCTTTCCTCATCTCAGAGATCTGCTGCCTGATCTTCTTTGTCTGCTGCGCATTTTGCACTTGAACCAACTGAAGTTGGCGCACGCGGTTGTCAATGCACTCCTGGCAGAAGGCACCATACTGGAACGAGTGTTCCTTGAGGGTGACAGATTCCTTCAACAAATGCGGGTAGTCCTTCCCTAAGTTCCAGTTGGTATAGAGTGCATCACCAAATTAGGTGGCCATCTTCTTGCTGCAGGTGGTAAGTCTGCATCAAGTTCTTCTTCATATTGTCCGATTTATCATCAAGATAATCCTCTGCTGTCAAGTAGCTCTAAAAATCATCCGGATATGGCTTCAGATCATCAGGAGGATCCTTATGGGTAGTAGAGTCCTTCTTCTCATCTTCGACTGGTGCTGAGTCTGTCATTACCGGTTGTCCTTCATTGTCAGTGGCTTTATTGTCAGTAGCACGCTGTCCAGGTAGTGGAATAGTTCCTGATGCCACCTCAGGTGGTAGGGTAGTACCTTCCTTATCTTGATTAGTCTGCACATCCGGAGAGGTCTCTCGGTATAACTCATCCGCCTTTCTAAGAATACGTTGTGCTCGACCTCTTCCACCAGCATACGGCCCAACCGCAGCTCATTTCATTGATTGCCTCAAACGTTGTCTCTGGATAAACTTGGGCATATGCTTATCCTGAACAGTCGGTTTCCTCTTCATCTTGCTAATGCCATCGCGCACCATGCTTTGATACTTAGCAATCGCCCTCTTTGGTTGTTTCGGGAATACATTCCCAAGCTGCTTCTGAAACTCTTCCACACGTTCCGGACCCAAATCATCATAAGCTTCTTTCACTTTAGTGGTTGGTCCATCCGGTAGAAAGATTTTGTTCATCAATCGTCGTACTTTGGCTCCCGCCTGGTCAGAACCATCGGTGGAATCAGTCGGAAACGGCCTCGCTGTGGCACCCTTTTCGGTCAGATTCAGCTTGGCACGTTTTGAAAGGGAGGGGTACCCTTCCAGACCCTGATCATTATCTTCAGCGGGTCGTGACGACTGAGCTGCCGGGGTAGTAGAGTCCAGGGTAGTAGAGTCCACAGAAACCGATGGTTTCTTGCGAAACTTGGTAACACCTGTCCACCAGTGTGGAAGACACTCATGAGCCTCAGGACGAGATGCAAAATTGGGATCCTGAATAACCATTGTCACACCTGAAACCTGCACAGTAGTAGTCTCACGCTCCCCAGTCAATGCACCTGGCTTTGGACCATCAGAAGTACCAAAAGGGGTAGACTTAGCACGTCGCATATTGGGATGGAACCGATACCAAAATTCAGAATCCTCCACCCAATAGTCTGCCTCAACTTTATGTTGTCTACCATGCACGGTTTTAATGTGAGACTGAACAGCCTGTGGACTAGACAACACCTTATCACACAAAGGACAAGGATGACATCGATTCGGATATTGCCGGGCATACTGTTTGGCTGCAGAAATACGAGCAGACTCCTCTGCCGTAGCAGGGTATACATCATACACTTCTGCATCTTGTCTCGAAAAATGTTCCTCGAAACCATGCAAGATTGCATGACAGAATTTTGATCCGATTAATTGTGTGACGAATACCATCAGGGTCCACGTAATGTGTTTGTCCTTCCAGATGTTGATGACAATGATCACCAGGACATACACGAGACATCACTTCATCCACAAAAGGCGAAGACGATACCAACTTCGTACGTTTCCGATAGGGCAACTTGGTTTCTGGATCCTTCCAACCAAACTGACACAAGTCTGCAAGCGTAACATAGTGATCACTTTGCATACGTCGTAGACAAAATTGTTTCCAAACCAGAGAGGTAGAGGGATTTTCTACCAAAAATTGTCCGTGTCTCCGTACTTGCCATTGCTGGACACGACCAACCCAGCGTAACATCGCTAGATGCCGAATACGTTCAGTCCGTAACCGTTGGGCAAAATCTTCCGACTTGGCAATATTGACATTCTGTATCAAAGACCATGGATCACACATAAACTCAAAAACAATGACATCAGGTTTGTCCTGCATCAAACGTCTCCAAGCCAACTGACGTCCACATTCGGTCAGCAAATCAAAACCTGTCTCAATCGTAATTGGTGAAAAAGTCTTCCATCCACGTTCCTGAGCGGCTTTTGTTAGACAAGCTGTCTTAGTACAAACTTCCACCATTGAGCGTTGTTTCTTCCAGGTACGCTTCTTTGATGCTGTTTGCATAATCTGGGTGATATATTCCTTGAACTTCCATGATGACACATCACCTTCTTCCACCATCATTACAGACTTTTCTGGTGGAGTCGTGGAAGATACAGCTTTATGTCCACATTGACGATCTGTCCACCGAACTTGCGTGGGATCTGGAGTTGGATACGAATCTTCAACATCTGTAATAGAATCCTTTTCCCTTCCATGTCATATGTATGAACGATCGTCTCCATCTTGACCATCAAATAATCCTTCAAAGTCCGTTTTGGATTTAACTGAGTCAACTCTAAACTATCAGAGAAAATCTCCTCCATGCACTCTGACTGATCATTATCTTTGAGGGTAATAGAGTCCTTAGACTTGTCTCCTTCAACAGGTAGTTCACAACTGATCACTTCTTCTTCTGATTCTAACAATGGTTTGAGATATTCTCCTTCAGATGTAAGCTCTGGTACAACATGCACATCTAGCTCCGGAGCATTCTGTGCTCTGCTCGGCTGCTCCTGTTGTCCATGCACCATAACAGAGCCAACTTCCTAGCGAATCCAAAACTTCATAGGGATATCTAAACCCTGTCGAGAGAAAGTTCGAACATCTCCATAGTCCGCAATAGGCGCAACGGGTGTGTCATACTTGAACGGCATAGAAACTTTCAAGTACTCTGATGTCCATTTGTTTTCTCCAAAATCCATGACAATCTTCCAATCCTTCAACATTTGCTTGGAAAAGAGAGCTGGACAAGGAACTGCAACTTCAGCCAGTGGAATATATCCTACATACCGTCCTTGGATGACCACTGGATATACCCAAGTCATATAAGAGACAGCTGTTTTGCCATCTCCAAACTGGAACTCTTGAGTCTTGTATTCTTTAATCGGTTTCAATCCAAACTTGGCCAATAAAGCCTTCAGCTCATGATGTGCCTTAGATCCGGCAACTCCACGTAGACAACCACTGTCTGCCCACAGCTCACCAACACTCAATTTGGATGCAACCGCATAGACTAATTCCGGTCCTTCTGCTGTAGCGTACCGCTTATCCAATCCAAACTGTTCTCGTCGTGGTTTAGAAATGATCGTACGTGGTTGAAACCGTCGAGTATCTGACACAATCAACACTGGGCTTACTCCAGGAACAGTTGATGACTGTCCGGGAGTTTGGGTAGTAGAGTCCCTGATCTCTTCAGTAGATGCCTCTGGAATGATAAACCATGATGTGGAACAATCTTTGGACCCACACCAGTAACTCGTTCCTGGAAGTCGAACCAATCCTGAAATGGTTGTTTCTTCCACTCCTTATCAATTGACTCCAGCATCTTCTGATTGAATCGCGCAATGAGTTTCTTTTCCAAATAGGGTTTCAACTTTGAAACATCACAGTCATTGATGTCAAGCAACTCAACATCTGTTTCCTTTGTTCCGCCCAAAACTCGAAGTCGGATCTGTCGTCCTTCTTCTACAATATTCCGATTCCCATAGGATCGCCAATACTCTTGTTGTTGGGCGTATGGAATTTCCATTCGCTTACATATACCTTGAAATACTGACCTTTAGATCTGCAGCGTTTGCCGTGGCTAACTGCTCCACTTCACGTTCACTGAATCCTCGATCGGATAAGAAAGTCCTTACATTGTTCCTATTCGCCTCAGTCACCGCAGCTACATTCTGCAGCATATCCTCATTCCGAAATGTCAAAGCTTCCATCTGTCGTGTCATCTCTTCCGTAACTTCCTCTTGAGTAGGTATCCGATTTGGTTGTTTCGGATCATAAGGTACGGCATACTTGTGGTTAGGCAAGGTCTTCTTCATCCTGCAATGCCGTAGCTATTGCCTTGTCCTGCAAGTTCTGTTGATACAACTGCTCTGGAGTCATCGGAGCAAACTGCTCTTCGATTCGGCTCGTCGGCGAGTTGGTCCAGAAAAGCTCACCAAATGTCACATTGCTTGCCAATACACACGAAAGACAAGTAGGTCTGAGGTTCTTGGTGAGAGGACATGGAAGACCGCCACAAAGCCGTGCACCACATGCACATTGTTCTCGTGCTAAATTTCGACATCCTCCTTGACACTGTCTTCACAAGGGAACTCTAGCCACATCAGCACTTGGTGTAGGTGATGGTATAGTAGATGAGTAATCAACTTGATCTCTTAGTATCCACACGACAACTGAAACATCGCCTTTCCGACATCAGTTTCGATGAAATTTGGATACAACTTGGACATCAAGCGCACATGTGGTAACTTATTCATAATGTATTCCAAGTTGACTTCTTCTTCCACCATATGCCACGCTGCATCCGTTTCAGGAGTCTCTTCCGTAGCCACTTGCGCAATACGACTTCCAGTACCACTGGAGAGGGTAATAGATTCCAAAGCTTGTCGGGCTTCACGATCTTCTCCTTTCAACCGGAATTGTGTCCTCAATGCCTGCAGGCGACCTGTATTTTGTTGCACCGGTGCAATGCCTTCCAAGGTTTGCGAATCTTCTCCTTCCAACTTCCGTTGGAAATGTCTCAAGTGTCTCCAGATATCACTTGCTGCGACACTGTCGACACATTCCAAACCATACTCTTTCAGACAATACACACATCGAGATACATAGCCTGGACCTTCCATTTCCATGTCGAGCGATAATAAAATCCCTTGAGCCCCTTTCCCAGTCTCGATGTCAGTTCCCCAGCAGACCATACATTGTGCCTTTGGAAGAGCACCTGTTTGCCATGCTGGGATGACTGCCTTCAAAGATTGATCAATTGGATCCTGGATGAAGTAAGAAATGGTTTGATGGAATCCTTGTACCATCAGAGATCGACACTGCCTCAACGAGTCAGCATCCTCGGTAATATAGTCCGGAAAGGAAGTAATGAGTATTGGAGGGTCAGGCTCAACCGCTCTCAGCACTGATGGACTCGGTCGAAACCCAGGTTCTTCGGATCCATTGCCAATATTTCCAACCATCAAAACTCTCTGAGGACCAGACTTCTTAACACCTTTTACTACTTTCTTCTTCACTCCACGAATACCTTGTCGATCCTCAGTCCTCTTGCCGGCACTCGTCGACATGAACTTGACCTTAGGAAATTGATCTTTGAATGGTAACCATCTACTGTGGCAAAGTGACTTTCCACCTTGAACATGAGGACAAATCAACTCATGCTCCCAGTGACCAACCACCGATAATTTGTCAAAGGGTTTACCCGACTTCTGTGCTTCTCTCTCACAGCATCGACAGGTATCATTACTCTTTGACTTGTCATAAGGAATTCCATCCGACATAGGGCATGACCCTGTTCCTTGCTTAGCACCAGGAGTTCCTGCTCCTTTTCCTCCTGGCGCATGATCACTATTGGATGAATAAGCACGTACAGGATGTAGACCTCGACGTTTGCCTTTTGTCACTGCTACATTGACATCAGAATAGCCTTTTCCAACTTTTCCTTTGCCTTTTCCTTGGCATTTTCCTTTTCCACGTCCTTTTCCTTTTGGAAGTGGATAAGATGCGGATAATATATTCCTTCCTTTTCCTTTTCCACGTCCTTATCCACCTTTTCCACGCCCACGTCCTTTTCCTTTTGGACGCTTCTTTCCAACTTTTGACTTACTGAACACTCGATTCTGAGTTGGAGCTCTCCTTCTCTTATTCTTGTTCTTGTAAGTCGAGAGGAAAATTTCGTGCTTTTGTAGCTGCTCATTTTCAGTAGGAGTCAACCCTTGTTCTTGTTGGACTTTCATCCAATCATCAACGCACAGAGCCGCAAACTCCTCTGCAGCTTGTTCGGTAGTCAAGTCCTCTGGAGTGATCTCAACATACTGTTCAGCACTCTCATCCAACTCGGCATTGACATCCTCAATAGTACCATCATCGTACTGAACAGTCAAAACCCAAGAATTAAATGATTGATCGTAATTCTTGATCCATACATCATAGTAATCAGGATCGTTACACCATTCACCAGGCCAGTCATAAGCATCTCCCACGTAATTGACATCATAACTGCCCTAATAATCTTCATTCCAATCAATCACTTCTTGTTCATCAGGCCAATCCATGCAATCTTGACAATTGTCCACTTGATTGACGTCATTCGTGTCATCGTACTACTCACCGTATCCTTCTCCATATTGCTCCCAACACTCTTTTTCTTCTTGAGTCCACGTATTTCCATCATGGTCTACGTAGTTGACTTCCGCAAAATCCAACTCGGATGTCGCAGATCCAACCTCAGATTCTTCGTCTGACTCGTCTAACGCTTTAAATTCTTCGGGGATAATAGAGTCCCCATTGTAAGTCAACCCGTAAGTTCCAAATTAATCTTGCGTCTCTCGAGGGACTTGGTGTTGGGGTACAAACACATCTTCACATTTCATGGCTGTCACAATCGCCTCATACCTCTTCGGAGGTCGTCCAGCCTCACTATTCTTCTTAGTCAATGCGGACTGGGCAATCCGAAGATCATCCATCTCTTCCACATGAGCAAACATCTCCGTCATAGTCTTCCAGATAAATGCAGGATCCCACATTGTTCCTGGATGTGTCTCTTCTCGACGTTTCATTTTCTTTTCAAGATCTCTACCTGTGTCAGACCAGACTGATAAATCAACCGATGCCCAATCAATTCAGGATTTTGAACGCTGATTGGATCATACTTTTTCCGTTTGTGTTCCTGTTTATCATACCGTTGCTGATACTCATCTATAGGCTCCTTATAAAACCGATAATGTTTCTTGGAAGTTGCATTTGTTGATCTCATCATGATGTGAAGATTAGGACCAAACTTATCCATCATCATCTTTTTCACACCACCGAGACCCAATTCATGAATCAACAAATCTCCCGGTATCCAATCAGCTTCACTCCGGTGAAACTTAACTCTTTTTTAATAACTTCCACAATTTGCCACCGTCCGGAGCTGTTTCTTTAATCATCACAGCAAGCATCTGTTCTGAACATTCACAAAACATCTGAAACTTATAGACCGCTTGCCAATACTGATCCATTTCACCAGGATGAATTTTCCAGTGCTGTGGGCGACAAACTGGAAAACGTTCTCCGTACTTCTGGATAATTTCTCCCACGGACTTGTCATACCTTGCACTTTGATAAACACGTTCACCCTTGGCATTGATAGTCGTTTTGGTCTCCCAATGGCTCTTGATGCCTGGAGTGGTTTCATCACACTCAATAACTCCCTTTGCTGACTTCTTCTTATCCTTGTCCTTTTCATCAAGCACCAATCCTTCCATAGCATCTGCCACCGTCTTTGTTGCTGCTGCTGCATCATCCGGGTAACATTCAGTCGTATTTCGAGTAGCCGCAATTCCGGCTGCTTTAACTGCTGGTGCGGATGCATGTGCTGCCACATCTGAGAAACAAAAACCAATCACCATCAAGACCTGCTGCTTCTACGCTCTCAAGGCGTTCATGCAATCGGTTACTGTGATGAACTTGTTCTCCAAGTGTCTTTACCAGGTAATCAATTCGCAACTGTTGTTGCTTCACTTGCTCTTGCAAGCCCTCAACAGTCCCAGGGGTAGTAGAGTCCTTACCTGCTTTAGCTTCTTCTTCTTCCTTTTTAATCGCATCTTCCATCTCTTGGGTAAATCGAGATTTCTGCTTTTCTTTGGCTGCTCTCAAGCTAGCGTCAAAACGCTCTTGTTTCTTCTTCATCTCGGCTGCCTCCTTTTCTGCCGATGCCGCTGCTGCTGCCGCTGCAGCTTCTGCTTCTTCTGCATCCAACACTCCACCCGGTTTGGGGGGAGGATCTTCTTTAGGCATCTCTGTCTTGCGATGAGGGTCTTCAACTTTTTGAAAACCTCCACTGCTCGTCGACTGTGAAGATCCAAGATCTTCTTGACTTGTGGGTAAGGGAACCCTTGAAAGTGTCAGTGTGTCAGTTGTTGATACTCCTTCGCCATGTCCTTGTTGTGCTGGTCCTAGTTGTGTTGCTCCACCCTGCGGGGTAGGCAAATTGGATCGCTGATCCGGGTTAGTGCTTCCTCTGGAACCACCAGTAGAGGAACCATTCGCTCCCTCTTGACTCAACATCTTCTTGGTTCACGCCTCTATAGGATATAAGGGACGTCCAAGCAATCAAATCCACTCAAGCTCGTAGCTCACCCTCAGTGATAACAAGACGCTCCGCTACCAGCGCGGGAAGTGTAGAACTTCCCAACAATGTAGTCATTGCGCAGTGGTGATATAGCATAGTAAGGTCCGTGGTGTCCGCTATCCGGAACTACAGGTCTTACTGTATGCAAGTAATAGAGTAGATGTCGTGCCGCAGATTGCTTTTCTCCTTAACTCAACGCACACGCCACTCTGTGTCTCCCAGTATACACAGACGGTTCCACCTAGCACGGTGGAGGGCGCTAAGATACGAATATCCTAGATGCGTAGAGCCAAGAAGGCCCAAGTACTAGAGCCAAATGATGCAAC
>JACLAD010008161.1_pt1 | contig 12446 bp, 9 predicted proteins | sample 8027901 | NCBI WGS metagenome assembly JACLAD01 (sample SAMN15725071, study PRJNA655200) | protist metagenome | isolation source: fluorescence activated cell sorting (FACS) single amplified genomes of... | place: Spain: Blaines Bay Microbial Observatory, Mediterranean Sea | collected 2016-07-05
CAAAAAACGACGATTTTTAGGAGGTTGGTGAAATGGTACCTATCATCGGAGTACGAAATTGAAGGATGGCCCTGTGTCCAGTGTACCGATGGGTTCCTTATTGTTTGAATGTTTTCGAATAGAAGGTCCCGATCATGAAAGGGGAGTGTAGCCAAGGATATTAACCCTTTGAAGGATGCCAGAGAGATTCCTCAAATTCCTATTGCAATAGATGCGTTGAGTTTCGCAAATTCGAGTCGAACGTAGAGTTTAGTCGTGCACCCTCAAAAAATACGGAAATGACTAAAAAAACGGGTATTTCTTCCCGTGTACAATTTACCTGCACAAGCACAAATAACTGTTGACGTGTTTCATAACGCATTTTTGTCAACGAATCTTCTTGAAAACGAAGGTTGGGATATTGATAGATCGCCCTCACATCAGATAGGAATACACCGTGCTAAATATCAATTACACCGTGTAGGAATGAGCAAGTATCAGTATGTTTTTATGATGCGCCACAATGGGAACTACGATTCGACAAGGCATTTACCCGTTTCGACGGCATCATCAGTAAAAGAAGGTGGAATGCGTAGATCAAAGAGGGGTAGAAAAGCCAAAACAAATAATGATAATTCAAACTCATTGTCCAACTTTTTGAATTCATCAGCGTCTTTACCAACAAATTCATCATCATCACAAGCACGCACGAAAAGAGGTCGCGATGAACAAGGCGAAGAGGAAATCAACGACAACGAAAACGACAAAAAGTGTGCACCATATGAGAAAGAGAAGACATCGTGTTCAAAGTGGCGTAAAAAAATAAATGAATACGAAGCACAACTTAATTTCGATGGCGTAACGAAGATGGATTTACCGTTGGAGTTGCAGACATTGGTTGATAATATAGTACACCAAAGGTAGTTTTTGTCGCCGGAAGCGAAGAAAAAAATGAAGGCAGCAGCAGAATATGCATCGCCGGGGAAGGTGGACGGCGATGCCTATTATTGGACGTCGACGGAAGCTTTGAAATTATTTGGTGCGGACTACAAACACAACAACGAGAAAGGGTACCCAGATGCCGGCGTCTGTCTTCGTAATCGGATTGAAATGTTAGAAAATGCAACGATGAAGTTGACGGATGGAAAAAATGTGTTCGAGGCCATAATGAAAACGAGGATGTGTCGGATTACGAGAGACACAAAGTTCAAATTAATATTAAATGTCTTCTACTTGCCTACAGGTACGCACTGAAGTACATGGGATCGAGTGGTAGGGACCAAAAAAATTGGACCGAATGCTGTAATTTAGCGTTGGTTGATATCAAGGCAATGATAGCTAAAGGGTTTATAATACGAAAAGGCATTCCATCCAACGGAAGCGAAATTGCACACTACAACCGACAGTTTCGTGTTGACAAATTATTTTCTCTCAATCATCGGAACAAAAATCAACGCCCTCCAATAATGCGTGATCATCCTGATTTTGCTGAGAAGATGGATCGTTATGCAAAGTGTCATTTAGACGGTTTTTCTGTATACAAGATGCACGAATTTATTCATAGCAAATTGATTCCCGAATATGCGTTAGCTCATAAAACCGCAACCAAAGTCATACTGTCCAAATTTGATAAACCTGATCCTGCACCTATTAAAATTGAGGACGTGGATCCTGCACCTATTAAAATTGAGGACGTGGATGCTATGGCGGATTTCGAATCCGATGACCTTGATGACGAGCAGGCAGTGACGGATGCCGAAAAAATTATTGATGCAAACGATCCGCCTATAGAAAATGTTGATTATGAAAAAGAGGACGACGACGATGACAAAGATGAGAATATTGTGGCAGCAAGCAAGAAGGCATTCCTTCGCTACTATGGGCTGGAAACACTTTCTATCAGTACTGTTTGTCGATGGATGAAAACTTTGGGAATGAAATATTGTGAAAGAAAAAAGAACTACTACGTGGACGGTCACGAGCGTGCTGATAATGTAAATTATCGAAAAAAATATACAACGAAATACTTTCAAGATGAGAGGCAAATGTACAGATGGGTACAAATACCTTTGAAAGAATACAATTCTATGGTAAGGGTCGTTTTATTTTACTTCAATATATTGATAATTTGATTATCTCTAATCACTACTATCTGAGAATTTTGATAAAGAGCTTCGGATGATGAAGCACTTCATAAGACAAGCTCAAAGGTATAATGATGATAATAGGACTCCTCTTTTCAAACTCCCTATCCAGGATTTCCACTTCCTGGCTCCGCCTCTCCGAATCAACCACGACTATGGGATACTACGAACTTATTACGATTGCTATCGATTGCTATCGACGGCAACGAATTCCAAAGGATTTCAATACGAATACGTTTGAATATAAAGGATATAAATCTAATTAATAAGTCATTGTTGCGATTCATTTCTAAAGGAATGAACCGAATCATGTACTAATTTAGTCTCAAATTGGAAATATATAATTTCCCTGAGACGTGCTTCTTCAGTCGTGCATCCAGAATAGGGGATCTCTTGACACGTTTAAAACTTCCGTTTTATCAATTTTCTCACTATCACTGTTCGTTTAATTTTTCCTTTTAGTTTTGTTCGCGGGAAGAGAAAGGATATCTTGCAAACCTTGGTCATGGATATCCAAACGAGTCGAAGGAGGATATGGTAGAACTTCACGTAGATACATTTTTTTCTCTTGTACGTGATTTCAACTTGGACCAAAAGGAACATAAAAAAAAGTACATTGACAAAGTTGATGGCTTCGACTTCGGTGGCAATCCTTCTGTAAGAGTCGACCGCAACAAGAATATGCTTATTTCGTTCGGTCACGATGAAGCAATATTCTACAAAAATGTATTTTCTGGTAGAGGTTGGGCTGCAAGTGACGGTACTCGTAAATGTTATCCCAAAGAAGATGGAGTTGGAGTGATGGTGTCTGCACTGCAATTGCATGAGTTTGGATGGGGCTTCCCCCCCTTAACAAAAGATCAAGTTCAAAAGATAAATGCGTTTCGTTCAAAGGAGGAGAACAAGCACTATTGTGATAGAGATGCCGCTGAGCAAGTACGTAAAACATCAGAAAAGAAACCATTTAATGAAGAATCTAACCCATTTTTGGTTTGGTTCAATTATGGTGCCTCCAAGGACGGATATTGGTCGTATGAACATCTTGTTTGCCAGCTAGAGGACTGTCAGGATGTTATGCGCTCACTGTACCCAAACCTCGATGTAAGATACAACGTTGATCATTCTTGCGGGCATGATAAACAGTCAAGTGATAGCTTGAATGTTTCACGCATGAAGAAGAATTACGGCGGCATTCAACCAAACATGAGACAAAGTGTGATGGTGGCAGGATGTCTTGGAACTTTCAATCCGTTATTAAACATAGGGGATACACAAAAAATGGTTTGGGACAAAAACGATATCGGACCACACTGTATGCAACCGAGCGAGAGAGCAGCATTGAAAGAAGGTGATCTAACGGGAGGGTTGAAATATGTAATGAAAACTAAGCAAGAACTGCTACTTGAGTTACAACAAAGGTGTACCGAAGACCAGTTACAAGCAGTTGATATGACAAAAGTGAAGTGCATCAGAAAGTTGTGTCGTGAAGTGGGCGTCGAGTGGCGGAAAACAAAAGAGGTTACAGTTGAATCGAAAGAAAAAAATAGAAGTGCTGTAGATCTGTTAGAAGAAATCAAAAGTAAGAATAAAAATCTCGTCAAACGTCATATGAGAGCAGATGAAGTAAGGAAAGCAGCAGAAACTCTTTCTATTTCTTTAACAAAAACTATTCAAACAAATGTAACGCCTACTTGGGTAGGAAAGCCGAAAGGGATGTTTGATATTGCTTACGAGAGAGGTCTGTTGGATTTAACTAAATTTTGCGTCGAGGATTTTACAGAAAAAGGACTGCCGGATCACGAGGAAGAAACGAGCCTAGTGATACTTTTATCAAAATGTTCGGATTTCATGAACGAAGAAACGCTGCTAACAAAAATGGTGAAGAAAATGGGAGCTAGCTTGGAGCGATCTCCAAAGTATCACTGCAAACTTGCGGGAGAAGGTAAGTTAATTGTCCACTACTTTCTGTCTAAAATAGATAAATCAGGAAACTCTAATATCAACAAGTTAATTGTCCACTAAATCAAGGTATTGAATATTCGTGGGGAAATGCCAAAATGTGTTATCGTCGAACGCCGTACAGTATGAGAAGCAAAACCGACCAATTTATGAAGGTTTTGAAAAATAAGTGCCTTAGGCGTGATTTTTTAACCATTGATAGGGTTAGAACGAATTCAAAAAGAGCGAGGGACTACATGGCTGCTTATTTTGTGTCGATGCATAATGACAGTTCTGATGAAGGAACAAGAGAAAAGAATACGCACCAACTATCTGAAATGAAAGCATGTGCTATCCCTGCTAATCGAATTGAACGTATGAGACGATCATTCAAAACCCACAGATCGGCGTTTGATTTCGATACCAGTTTTTGCAACATAACATTTTATCAACAAAAAGACGAGGTGAAAAAGGAGGTAACCAAAAAGGAATCGACGAAGAAATAAAAATAAAGAAAAATTAAAGAATAGAAATAGAAATATGACGTATAAAAGTACAGTAGTCAGAACCGTAGTCGTGTACACATGTAAATTATGTACTGTATCGTATTTTCGTATCCTAAAATTCAGCCGTGCATCGAATGTAAAGTTTCACCGTAGTCTTCGATTTTTAATCAAAAATACAGTAGTCATCGATTTTAATGATTAAATTTTTGGCGGGTTTCAAAATTATTTATCGTGGAATCGTACGTACGAGAGTTTTTGTACCGGGTCTACGGTACTGGGGATCGTCGTGAGAACAGCTTGTACATTACATAGGTACAGTAGTCTACGTATTTGTACAAGGACCGGTAATAAAAAGTGTAGGCCTACGAGTAACGAGTACCGGTACCGGTACCGATAATTTTATTTTTGTGACATGTAAGACGTTAAAGCCGGGCGAGCGATGCTTCGCGCTGTGCTCTTAATGATCGCTGAATTCCTCCTTAAAAGTTTTAAAAAGTTTATTGGCAGCCACATTAAAAAATTTACCGTAAACATGGTCGCTGTTGACAATGGACTTTGGGTCCCCGAAACAAGGACTGCAAAAACAGGAAAAGAATCGAAAATTGAATCATGGTGGGAGATTAGAAGAGCTGGACCTGCCGAACCGGCTCCAACTCGAGGTGCAACTCCTCTTATTGAACGATGCATGCGAGTCCACAACTTTAGTGAGGAATTTGCAAGACGAACTTTGAAGGGGTATCGCCAATTCATGGAGCTCAAATCGGTCATGAATGATTGGCAAGAGCTCAAACTTGCTCCGTCCGTTCCAATCAACCAAATGTGGGAATTGCATTTGCTTGATAACCTCAATTACACTGAAGACTGTCTACTGTTGTTCGGAAGAGTAATCGGTCACAATCCTGACGCTATTCTTGACGGCGCTTCGTTGAGAGAACGTATCATGACTACTCAAATTGCTTTTCAGGCGCGTTACGGTGATGATTTAGACCAAGATGTTTGGGACTTTGGCGATGATTGGAATAAAGATACCATGTCAAAGCCAAATCCCATCAAGAAGTTCGAATCTCTGGAAATAAACTCTCGTGGTCGTCTTCCTGTTGCTGGTCGCAGCGAAAAGGATGCTGATTCAGGTCATGGTCGTATTACTACTACTACTAGAGCACCAATTGCATCTCCTCGCCGTGTTAATACAACCAAAGTGTCTTCGTCTGCATCTCCTGGTGGAAATGAACCTATTACGATCTTCCTTCGTGACCAAAATACTGGTGAAGAGACTTATTTTTCCTTGCGGTACAAAAGCACACTTCGAATTGTCTTCACTGTTTTCGCAGAAAGACGCGGCTTGAACCAAGATTCACTTAAGTTCAGTTATAACGGACAGCAATTAACAGGATATGAAACACCTCATAGCCTAGCACTTGAAGATAGGGCAAGAATCGATGTTAATATTGACCAAAGACGATAAAGTGTATGTAAACTGACTGCCCTGAATAAGATACTTCTGACAACGAAAATGGAAAATTCAAAATGTTTAATGAATGAATAAATAATAACGAAAATTTTACAGTCAGTAATGGTAAACAAACACCCTTCGAATCAATCGAATTTAATGTAACTTTTGTAATCTTGATGGAACAACTAATAACTTTTTAACTAATTCAAAAATAATGATAAAACGTAATAAAAGATTATTGGTGTACACAAATTTGTTACTATGAATCCGTGATTTGCGAATTTTTACATTACATGTTGCTTATTTTACAGAGCTGCAGCTTTGCTGCTACATTGAGAATGGCCATGGACAAGCCACTTTAACTTTAATATAAAGAATATTATAATCTACCCAGGGATCAATATAAATATTATATGGATCTCTGAATCTACCCACCCTGGCAACATTTTGATACATCGCTTCGGTTCCGTTCCTTCATTTCTAATTATTGATAAAGGTCGGCGTTAAATTGCCGACCGCTTGGCCTTTTTTTTCTTTTATTGCTGCGTTTTTCCCTTCTTTGGGTGCTCCGTCATTTTTTTTGTGCTTCATGTTCTGCCTTTCCATTTCACTTTTGGGGGGTGGGTGTGCCGTTATGGTGCTTTCAACGCACCAAACAGCGATCAACATCTACAAAAGCAAACGGCTCTTCGCAACTTTGACAGAAACAAAAGCACAAGTACCGAACGTACAAGTACCGAACGTACCGGAGAAAATAAAAGTCATATTTACACTACCGGTAGCCACCAATAAATCCGTCGACCAAGAGTTACAGGTAGTACAGGTAGTACAAGTATACGTACGCCAATAAATCCGTCGACCAAGAGTTACAGGTACATGTACCCTTGTAGTACAGGTACAGGCTGGACCTTCAATTAGTTTTGAATTTGGCCACGACTGAAAATTACTTTGACTCGATCGAAGTTTTTCAGGGAAAAGATCATAAAAGGCCGTTTAATTTAAGGGAATTTATCTTTTTCGAAACAATGGCAAAATTTTGTCATTGTTCCCCAAAAGTGACAATTTTTTGCCGTTGTTTCCAAAACAATGGCAAAAAATTGCTGTTGTTTGCCGTTGTTTTCAAAACAATAGCAAAAAATTGTCATTGTTTGGCGTTATTTTAAAAACAACGCCAAAAAATTGCCATTGTTTGTCCTCCTTTTGTTTAATTTTTTTTTAATTCTTTTTCTCTCTGGCCCTTCATCTTCAAAATTCCACAAAACGCGTAACTAAGGTAAATCCGAAAATTCAACTCATCGCAAATTCTACAGTACTGTACAGTGTACGTACAGAATTCAAATAAAACACAAACAAAAACTTCGACCATGGCCAAGGCCTTCATCGGCACGTCATTTGGACGTCGTACATTACACAAAACCAAAATAAATACGGAAGATCATTCTATACAATCATCCAACCCTGTACAATTTATTTCGAGTTCGTACGGTCCATTTCAGCCCTGTAAAGGTTGATCATTGAAAAAGAACACTTCGTGTCAAGTGGATTGACATCGCTTGTACTCGTCCGTGCGGTTTCAGTTTTGAATTTTGTCGCTTCTTTCGTTTTGATTATTAAATCGGATGGTCGTAGCCCTTTGGATCAACCTTTACTGGTAAATTTTAGTAACGCCTTCACGAATTATGCCTTGTGGGAGTCCATGATGGTGATGATTTTTAATTAATTTTGCTCTGTTGCGATGTTGCGACGTTGCAATAAAATACGACGTACAGTACCTTGTACGTACCTTGTACCGTGTAACTTACTATGTACCAGGTAGCTAGCTGTTAAGTACAAGTACCATACCAGGTACTGTACTTGTACTAGGTACCCTGGTACTAGTACTTGTACTTGTACTAGTAGTCGTACTTATACTACACTTAAATACAACCACCTAATTAAAACAGTAGTTTATTTGATTGAATATTAGAGGGCCAATAGATTTTGTCGTTGTTAAAACAATGGCAATTTTTTTTTTGTTGTTTTGAAAACAATGGCACAACAATGGCAATTTTTTGTTGATGTTTTGAAAACAATGGCACAACAATGGCAATTTTTTGGCGCTGTTTCAAAAACAATGGCACTTTTTTGGCGTTGTTTCAAAATAAATTCAAAAAAATTGACGTTGTTTTGGGAAAGATCCCTTTACTAAAAATCGCCTTATATATTTTGTTTCAGAAGACGCTCACCTTGAATCCCAATAATTTTCAGTCGTGTATGAAATTTTCAATGGAAGGTCCTGGGAGCTGGGAGCCAAACAATATGAAGGGTCACGACGCGCGTCGATTCTCGCGCGTCAGCGTCTCTGAGTAAATCAAAATTTGTGACATTATTCCGTCTTGAGTAAGTTTTTTTCTTTACCAGTCGGTACTTTTACTTCCGAACTCGTACTTGTACAAGTACAATGTACTGTACTGTACAGTACTGTACGATACATGAAGAACAAAACACGCACAAAGAAGAAGAAGAACAACAACACCAACCACAACAGCTGCTGTTGACTTTCTCTTATCGTTGCTTTTGTGCATAATATTGAGAATCACTCTTCGATCGTCCGATCGCATCACGAACGCATATGCTGTGCATCTGTCCCCTTCCCATCATCTGATTATATTACAAACACATAAAGCAGCAGAATTAATTGTTTTAAAAAGGAGAGCATCTCATTACTCATTAGACGGTACATTATGATCAATTAAAATCGATACGATGATCCTTTTTATTATTGTTATTATTACTAATAATCCCGATCTTTTTTTTCCCTACAAGTCTCTCTTTTAATTGTAAATATAGCTCCTGTCCCATACCAAACGACACAGTACATCACAAGTGAAGTTGATTGTACCATATCACCTTTAATAGAGGTATTTGGTTGCCCAGTTGCTTTTGATCTTGCTCGATTTTGAATATCGGCATAAGCAGGCTGTAAAAAGCAGGCACCTACCAAACTGGATAGCCCCGTTAAGTACCCTAATAGTTCCTGAAATGGTAAAAAAATTTGAAAGAAAAAAAAAAAAATTGAATCTGATCCATCATTGAATAAAAGAAAGCCTAGTGGCACACCTCACATTACACCAGGAAGAAAAGGTGCACCGGAAAGAAAAAAATTAAAAGATGGAAACAATTTAGATATAAATGCAATTGCTGCAGGAATAGACTCTGAAACAATGGATTCTAAAGTTCCCATCGATTTAAATAAACAACTGTTTTGATAATATGAATATTAAACAATGTACAATAGATAAATAATATAACAACCGTGTTGTAAACAATACTCTGAACAACCTACCCTTTATCATTTTTAATATTCATTTTTGTACCTTGTACGTACCTGATACTTCATTGTAATCATCATTATCATCGTCACCGTTGTTCTTTCCGTCTTCCTTTTTGTCTTCCTTTCGGTAGTCCTCATTGTTGTTGTAATTGTATAAGAAGAAGTATACAATGTCGTTCTGTCGTTCGAAGCTGAATGCAATCAATGAACGTATCAAAATCAATTGGTCAACTGCGGTCAGGCCGACAGTCCACACGGTCGTAAAGCCCGTACACGTATCAATGAATTGCAATTCCACTTGCCCCCTCTTCCTCTTCCTCTTCCTCTTCCTCTTCCTCCAATTCTTGTCACTTATTATAAGAAGAAGTACACAATCAATAAATCAGAAAACTGAGATAAATCATTATCATTGCCCTCGCCGCTTCCGCCACCGCTTCGGCCGTCGCTTTTGTCACCGCTCCCGTCATCATCGGAAAAGGAAAACTCTGCGTTGTCGTCGCGATGTTCGAGGTGAAATCGATCTATAATGGCACCAAATGATTCAAACGATAAATCAAACTATCAATCCGGCAACTGAAGTTTAACAGCAGTCCCCACAGCCAGATCATACAAAAGAATTCTTCTTCCTCACCCTCTTGACGGTAGTGGTCCCTCCCACTTCCTCCATCATTTTCATTTTATTTTGTATTCTGCGGGCCGCAATGTAAATGTTTCTTTTATTGTACTTGTACACTCTGCCTGTTTTGTACTGTACAAGTACTTACCGTAGGCTTTTTTAATTAGGGCGCGGGGGGGCCGGCGCCCACAATAACTTTTGTTTTCGGTCGATTTTACCCCCTATTTTCGATTGAAAAAATGGTCATTTTAGGCATTTGAGGTCATTTAGAGGTATTTTGGTACCGCCCCTAGCGCCCCGGGCGCTGGCGCCCAATTACAAAAAAAAAAGCGCCCTAATTAAGAAAGCCTAACTTACCGGTATGTACGAGTTCGAAAGTAAAAGTACCGACCGGTAAAGAAAAAAACTGAGTCAAGACGAAATAATGTCACAAATTTTGATTTACTCAGAGACGCAAACTTGTTCAAGCCTGGAGCGGATTCGAGAAAAAAAGCACGAGCAAGGCTAAGTTGCTAAATTGCTGTCGTGACCCTTCATATTGTTTAAATCCCAGGGTACAGGCTGGTATGCCCGGGAATATTTTGAGATTGCCGTTTACTAACAACGCCGTCTTGTAGCGCCTAAGACTACGGTAAAAATACAAAATAAAATCAAAAAAATCAATGTTTAGGGTAAAATCGGACCGAAATCGAAGAGTGACGCACGGCTAAAAATCGCAATTACAGCAAAAATAAACATAGTGATCACGACTAAATTTGTGCTCTACTATAATTTAAAGTTATTACCAGTATCAATTTTGACGGAAGCAGCAATAAAACGACATTCAACGACTACTATCCTAATAGCGAAATCGATGTCATAATATATTCATGACTATGCATTAATTGGTATATCTACTGATTGCATCCAAAAATATAAATCGTCTTCATCACAACCTAACTCTTGTCTCGTCCTAGTCGTTGTCTCCATCATCACGTCTTTGTTGTGGTGTCCTTGTTGTGGTGTCGTCGTCGTTGGTGCCGTCGTCCTTAGTGCCGTTGTTGTCGTCGTCTTGCCAGCGGCGGAAGATGCTCTTTTCATTCTTTGCTGTATTTTTTCTTTTGTTACTGTTGTTCTCATTGATACGTATACAATATCATGTACAAAAATAATGATCTTCCACCGCCCGTCAATTTTTCCGTTCTTCATGCGCGCTAATAATTCGTTGACTGTTGTACTTCATTGACGGTGGAACTTCTGTTCATACGTTCGACGACTTGCATAACCGTTAATTGATTACCAGCCTTTTTCATCATTGTTGTCGTCGTCCATGATTCGACATTGGTCTTTAACTATGAGATCATACATCGAGGTGGATAGTGTTTCCGAAACAATCGGTTTCTTGAGGTTTATATTCGACGACATTTTCAACAGCCTCAACAGCCAGCAAATTACCAATTATCTCAGCTTACGTGGTGTCCTCGTTGTCTTCGTCTTGCCGGCGGTGGAAGATGCTTTTCACTCTTTGCTGTATTTTTTGTTTCTTACTGTTATTGTTTTTTGATACGCACGCAGCATCATCGAAATGTGGCATTGGACATGTTTCCTCATCCGTTCCCTTTCATGTTGGGATTCATCATCGACCATAATGTCAATATTGTTTGCGTAGATATCATAACTTCTTTTAATTTTGTTCCATATTTGTAGGCAGTGTAGGTCGAATTTAATAATTGCGATTGATTTTGGTGTATGTTAAAAAATTATTGAATCGACATTCTTCCATAATTTCCGGCCGTTGTAGGTTACGGATAACGTTTACGGATCATCTTTATTATTATTGCAACCGTAGAAAATGTTGCGTCTACGTATCATCTTTATTTACGCAGTCACTGTTGCCATTTGTTATCGTCAATAATTGTTATTGTACCGGCACCATCAACTTTGATTATCTATTCCTACATTCGACGACTTTCCTTGAAAGCGGCAACGATCCCGATGGCCACATCTCTTTTTTTCTTTTGTTTTTCTCTTCTTTGACATTGTTGTGACGATCTTTATTTACCTCCGTCGGCGGCGGTGTTATTAATTATTATTATTTTTGTTTTTGTTTTGGTACCGGTATCGTCGAATGTAATTATCTGTTCCTACGTTCGACGCCTTGCATTGAAACCGGTACCAGTACCGGAGACCGGTACCAGTACCGGAGGCCGCCTCTCTATTCCCTCTTTGTTGTTCCCTTCTTTGGAACCATCTTTATTTGCCGCCGCCGTTGTCATCATCATTATCGTTGACGCATCGTTTTCATATGCAACAACATTTCAACCGCGTCAACAACAGCATTGACACACGTTGCAGCGTATTTGATGCGGCAAAATCAAATCTTAAGAGGATAAAGTATTATCGATTTGTAAAGGTCGAATACGCTGAGAGTAACAAGATAATTATTGCAAAAGCCATCCCCTTTGCCATTGTTGAGATTGCGTTTTTGAAATTGTAACTGTTGCAATGGATCAAATTT
>JACLAD010008539.1_pt1 | contig 12445 bp, 16 predicted proteins | sample 8027901 | NCBI WGS metagenome assembly JACLAD01 (sample SAMN15725071, study PRJNA655200) | protist metagenome | isolation source: fluorescence activated cell sorting (FACS) single amplified genomes of... | place: Spain: Blaines Bay Microbial Observatory, Mediterranean Sea | collected 2016-07-05
GACTCGCAGACGGGGATGAAGGGGACGACGCCGCCTCGGGATCGGGTTCGCGCTCGCTCGCGCTCAGTCGGAGTCGGTCCCGCGAGGACGAGGTCTTCTCGCCGATGGAGTCCGCCGAAAGGAGGTGGCTCGGTCGGTTGGGCGAGGAGGACGAGGAGGCTTTGGCGGGCAGGGACGAGCAGGCGAGGAGGGAGGCGGCAGAGTGGGAGAAGAAGTATGGTGCAGACTGAGCGTGCGAGGCGTGAGGTCCGCCCGGTCCTGTACACGCGCTTCGGTAGATCCTTATGGAATAGACTACATGTATTACGCTCTGGATAATCTCACAGCGAGCTGCCTTTGCTTCTGGTCTCGGTCGAGGATCCCTCTATGCGGCACGGTGGCTGATTCAATTACGGCTCTACTAGTGTGCGCAGGCCAGCAACCCGGGCATGCGAACGAACAACGCGGTGTAAGGAAGACGGATGGAAGAAGGGAGAGACAATGCAAACAGAGGACTGAGCACGGTGCTAGGAATGGATACAGGTAGAGAGGGCGAGAGGGAGCAAGAAGAGCGACAGAGGGGGCTGCACCCAATCAGAGCTTCAGCTCTTGGAGGACGCGGCGGGCTGCCGAGAAGAAGGGGATGCAGCAAGTGAGCTTTCAAAAGCGAGCACGAAAGGATTCAAGAAGGTGAGAACGCACCGAGCATCTGGTACTGCCATGCGTCGCCCCCGATGCGACGGAACTGCAACCCGTGTATGCCTGGAAGCAACGGCATCTTGACGAGGAAGATCTCGAAGCGAACAATCATGTCGGCCTTGCCAGCCGGAGCAGTGGTGCCACCGTCGGCGTCGAAGCGGGCTCCGGTGGGCGCAGACGCAAAGTTATTACCGTTCCGACCTTCAACGGGCGACGGCGGCGTCAGCGAGTGGGACGAATCGCCCGCATCGGTAGGTCGGTCCGACTCCTTGGTCGAGATGAGCAGTTTGCTCGCGCGGCGCTTCACCGTACCGCCCCGCTTGTCTTTGTTCCCTTCCCCGGCGCCGGGAAGCGACGACAAGTCGATCGACGGCACATGCGCACACTCGTAGCCGTTCTTGACGTCGCGGTGCTCCACGCCGAGACGGTCGAGCACTCGGACCAGGTCGGCGCGCAGGGTGGCGATCGGCTTGGTCGAGGTCGTGCTGACGGAGAACAAGCCTTTGAGCCAGACCGGCTTGGCACTTTCGGACTTGTCTTGCTTCCCCGATCGAGGAGACGAAATCGGCGCCTCCTCGCCCGATGACCGGGCAGGTGCAGGAGTGCCTGCATCCGACACGCCGGCATGGTCGGGCAGCCCTTCCGTCCCTTCCTCCTCCTCCTCCAGGTCGTCGAACATGTCGCCCTGCCGCCGGCGCTCTTGTGACGGTCTACGACTAGAGTCCGTCGAGGTTGCAGTGCCGACCAAGGTCGAAAGCGGCGAGGCGGCGGCGGCGGCAGGTGCCGGTGCGGCAAGAGAAGCCCCGCGCTGATGCCGGCTGGGAGAGATCTCGCCGACCGTACTTGCACGGACAACAGGCTTGCCGTCGGGCGGACTGGCGAGAGGGATGTCCGAACCGGAGGACGGCAAGCGAGTCGGAGGTGGTCGCAGGGAGCTGGTCGGCGCGGCGGCCTCGGTGACTTGCGGGAGCGGCGAAGCGGCAGTCTTGGACGTCGACTTGTGCCCGGCGGTGGCCACACTCGCTCGCGTGCGGTGGCCCTTCATGCCCGTGGCGTCCGACGAGGACTTGCCGAGCAGCGAGCTGAAGCGCCGCGCGAAACCACTCGGAGTCGAGGTGCTTTGCGAGATCGACGCCAGGGGGACGTCGTCGCCGGCCGAAGCGATGGGTGTTTGCTGGTCAGCGAATCGGTCCCGTTCGCGCTCGGACGGGGTGGGACCGAGCGAGAAGCTCATGCGGTTCGAAGTCTTCCGTTCGCGCGGCGTAGGCGAGCCGGGCATCTCGTAGTCGGCGGGAGCTTGGAACGACGGAATAGCTGGTGTAGCGGGCGAGGCACCGGTGCCAAAGTAGCTCGGACGCTTGTTGACGGACGAGTACTCGGCCGGTCGAGCCGGTGCACTCGCTGGGATCCCGCCGAAGTCGCCCGTCGCGCGCTGCCGAGGCTGCGGCGTGATCGGAACTGGCGGTGTCGGCATCGCCGGCATAGCCTCAACGTTGACGCTCGGCGTCGTACTCGCGGACCCAGCTGCGTAAGCCTGAGCAGGTGCCGGCGGAGGCGGGGGGCCCGTCAACGACAAGGTCGAAGAGGCAAAGACACCCGGACCCCAGATCCGCTCGCGATCGATCTTCTCTTTGACGAGGTAGTAGATCGACAGGAGCGGGTGGAAGCCGCGCGTCGGATCAAGCTGCTCGGGGCGAGGGGAGACGCCGTTGGCGCCAAAGGTCGATTCCGTCGAAGCCGGCGCACCCGGTTCGAGTTCGTTGTACGCCTTCGGAGGAGGGGCGCTCGCCCCGGCGAACGCCGCGTTGAAGCCGCCGGCGAGCTTCTTGCCGTAGAAGCCGAGTCCCGAAAAGCGCTTCGAGCTGGGACTCCGCTTCATATCCTTCCCGTCCGTCCGCATGGCCGGGCGTTCGCGGTCACTGTCGCTGGTAGCTGCTGCGTCGCCGTTGCTGACGAATCCTTGCGTACTGCGCTTCGCCTCCCAGTTGCGAACAGCCTGCCGGTAGCCGTCGCTCTGGATGACCTCGCCGAGTCGCGCCGCGATCTCTTCCTCCGTGCCAAATTCGAAGCCCGTCATTCCGCGGATGACCTCGTCGTCCAACTCGCCGAAACGAAGCGGAGTCCGTGTCGGGATGTGCGCCGCCGGCGGGGACGGGAAACCCTTGACGATCCACGGGTGCGCCAGGACCTCCTGCAGCGTCGCTCGCTGTGCCGGCACGGTGACCAGCATCCGAGAGAGCAAGTGCTTGCATTCTGATTGATCGAATTCCGGGTCAGTGAGCGGCGACGCAAGGGCCGACCAGGTAGACGATAACGCACCTGAGCTGAGCCAAGCCGGGTATTCCACCTGGCCACGCTTGATCTTGGCATGCAGCGCCGGCATGCTCTGATCGTCGAACGGCACCTTGCCGCAAACGAGGACATACAGGACGATGCCGAAGGACCAGACGTCGACCTCGGGACCGGTGTACGGCTTTGCGTTCAAGAGCTCGGGCGCGGCAAAGTAGAGCGAGCCGCAGAAGGTCGAGAGGTGCGAGGTTGGCGAATAGAGGTTCGAGAGGCCGAAGTCGATGATCTTGATGTTGCCGGTCTTGGAGATGAGGATGTTCTCAATCTTCAGGTCTGCGGGGAAAAAAAAAGCAGGGTTTTAGCTAAGCTCCGACGCAAGCAGCCTGCAAGCCGGAACGTACCGCGGTGTACGATCGAGTTCGCATGGCAGTACTCAAGGGCGCTGCCGATCTGACGGGCGAACTTGCGTGCACTTCGCTCCCGCAATCGTCCATGCGCGATGATGTAGTCCAGCATCTGTCCGCCGTTCACGTACTCCTGGACGAAGTAATAGTGATGCTGCGCGATTCCGATCGGGTCAGTGATTCGATCCACGAGGAAAGGCTTTGAAGTCGTTCCGCACAGGGTACACCAACATCTCGCGCATGCCGCAAATATAAGGATGGTGGAGCAAGAGGCACAGGCTGCCTTCGCGGACGGTGCGAACCTCCTTGCTGGCGTCTTTGGCTTGCGCTTTCGCGACGAAGGACGCCGTCGGGTCCGGCTTCTTCGCTGCAGCCGCCGCCGCATTGGCGTCGCTCGGGTCCGCTGCCGCAGCTTGTTGCGCTTGTTGACTCTGCTCCACTTGGCGTTGCGCAGATGCCGTCGAGGTGAAGCGCGGGATGATCTTGATCGCGACCTGTAGCAGAAATGTCGACCGTCAGTGGACTAGCCCATCTCGACCCAACCCGGCGGCGCCCGCTCACCTTCTCGCCGGTCACCGAGCTGACACCCAGCTTGACCTTGCCCATGCTCCCGGCACCGAGCGTCTTGGTCAACTGCCACTCGCCGAGCGTCCTTCGACTCCTCGCCCCGTGGACGCTAGACTGCGTCGCCGCCGCCGCGTCTCCTCCCGACGACGAACCCGGCTGGGTTCTTCGCGACGTGCTCCGGGAGGACTGGCCTTCAGGAGGAGGGTTCCCGCTGCGCCCATTGGTCGATACGCTTCCTTGACGAGACGGCGGTTCGGCGCTGTACCCGCTGCGGCTCGAGGCGCGCAGGCTGGTCTCGCGGGCGAGCGGCGACGATGGCGCAGCTCCGCTCGAGGGCGAGCGAGGCGCGCTGCGGCCATTCGAGCCTCCGGCAGCGGTGGCTGAGGATGCACGATAGCGGTCGGAGGAACGCTGCGAGGGGGGGCCCGTGGCAGAGGAGAGTGCGGTCTGAAAGGAAGTACCCTGCTGGTTTGAAGATGCCCCGGGGATCACGACAGACTGCGAGCGACCGTGATGCTGCGCGCGTGACTCGGTACCTGCAGAGCGATACGAAGCGGCGGAGGGTCCAGTGCTCTGCGCGAGGTCGTTGTTGAAGGGCGGCGGCTGCGAGGAGGAGGTCGGCCGGGTGCGTGTCTGCGAGATCGCCGCAGGGTGGAGAGCCTCGACCGCATCCGAATCTTCAGACCTCTCTGTAGATTGGCCATCCGACGTCTCTCGCGGCGCGTGCCGACTCGGTGATGGCATTCCGTCTTGGAACGCGCCGTTCCCGGCGAGACCGCGATTTGCGAGCAAGGCGGAGTCGTCCGGGCGCCGATGGCTCCAGATCGGTCTGTCGTCTTCATCCAGGTTGTCCTCTTCGGCGCCATCGTGTCCGGCGTCACCTCCGGAAGGGGAGATTGGCGTCGACGGGACGGACCCGGTCGGCGTCAGGTTCTGCGGGTCACGCTCCGGCGACGCGAGCTCGGCAGGCAGAGTCCGGATCTGCAAGCTGCGCGGGGAGGTACGCGAGGTGGGGGCTTGAGCTGTCGAGACGGGCTCGTGGATGGCCGGGACTGCGGCGGGAGGATCGGGGCCCAGTAGAGGAGAGGCGGGCAGCTCGGCGGTGTGCGGCGGCGGGGTCGGTTCGCCGTAGAGGTTCGGCGACGGAGGACCGAGGAGCTCTTGATCGGCGCCGTAAGACGCGGCCAAGCCCGAGTCCTTCTCCCCCGCGGCGTCCAGGACGGGCGTGACGATAGGGTCGCTAGCGTCCTGGACCAGCAGGGTATGGGGCTGTGACTGCGCGAGCTCCTCCAGCACGGCGGGTCCTGCGTGTTCGAGCTGGACCTCTGTGACTTCAGGAGACGCAGCGTCCGCCGTCTGGTGCGTGGACGGCTCCGCGATCTCGTGGAGCAGCTCAGTCCCCTTTACGTCGCCGCCGCTGCCGTCGCCGACCGTCGCAGGCGGACGTTCCCCCGCCGGGTCGAAGCCGGGCTCTCGCGTCGCCGACTGGGAGCCTGTGAGGTCCACGTGGGTCGTTGCTCTTGCGGCGTCGCTGTGCGGCTCGACGGACGAGTTGGGATGACGAGGTGGGGCGGTCGCCGTCTCGGCGGGAGCAGCTGCATCTGCGCGAATGTCGCTCATGGCGCTCGCGGACCTGCGCGAGTCGATTGCCGCTGCCTATAGCGTGCAATCTGAGCTGTCAGGCGGTGTACGCGCAGTGTTGTCGGGCGGAGCACGCGAGTCGACCGAATATGACGGCCGAGGGGACGATCGCGCCGACGTTCACCGGAACGGCTCAGGAGCGCGCGAGGGCGGGCGCGGACACCGACAAGCAACGTCAAGCTGTCCTCGCCTCGTACGAGCTGGTCGCGAGCCAGTCCGGTCGCACGGAAGCCGTGCAAGTCGCGGACTTGGACAGGTTTCCAGCAACGACGCAGCCGGCTCGAGAAAAAAGCTTTTCCCGCCAAATACAGTATGCTCGTCGAGATGCTCTCGGAGTGCCAAATTAGTACGGAGAAGGTAGACTGTAGTCATTCTGTTCTCTGGTCTGTCCGAGGGAGACTTGCCTATCGACATGCTGCGAGACCTTATCGGCCGTACGTCCATGACCCGCTTCTTCTCTCAGGCGGACTGGCCGCCAGGTTGCATGCGAGAACGGACGGAGCAACGGGGTGGACTGTCGTAAAAAGATAGGGTGTATGAGCAGCAGCGTAGCATGAGCGACTATGCGAAAAAGTCGTCCTGCGCAGCCAAGCCACCCGCGTCGGTGCCGTCGTCCCGGGCCGCCTTCTTGCCGCCCTTCTTCTTCGCACCGCCGCTGCCAGCCTCTGTCCGTGTCGGCGCCTCCTCGACCTTGACGGCACCGCCCGCCGCGCCGCCCGCCTCTGCCTCGGCGCGTTTCCGCTCCTTCCGCTGCTTCCGGTTCTCCTTCTCCTTCTTCGTTGCCGGCGGAGCTCCAGCTTCGGGGGTATTCGCGGCAGCTGCCGTCTCCGTGGACGGCGTGGAGCGTGATCGCTTCGTCGGCCGCTGCTCCTCTTCCTCGGCGGGTTCCAATGCGACTCCGGCGTCGGGCTCTGCCGCCTCCTCTCGACCTTCCTCCTCGTCCGCCTCGACACCTTCCGGCCGCCCTCGCTTGCGCTCTGTCGGCCCACTCGCGACGTCCTCCTCTCCCTCGATCCCCAGCTCTCCGAGCTCGGCCTCCTCGGCCAGCTCGCCGTTCCGCATCTGGTCGCGGAGGGCGATCCGCAGCGTTTGCCGTTTCCGCTCCGAGTGCGGTGCGTCGGCGGCAAGGGCAGTGAGCGAGGGGATTGGCGGCACGTAGGTACCGTCAGGGAACAGGGCGATGTACTTCTCCGTCTTGGGGTAGCGCTGCGGGTACGAGGCAGATCAGCGTCCGGACGGCAGCGAGGCCAACACAGGGCGGGAGACTGCGCACGAGAACGTAGTAAAGATCTGCGCGTGCATCGAACAAGGCTCGCTGAGCGTCTGCGCTCTCCGGCACGTCGGCGAGTTGCTTCTTGGCCTGCTTGATCTTGCGCAGCAGCTTCTGGCGTTCTGTCGGCATCGCTTTGTCAGTTGCGGTCCCCCGTCTCCACAGGTCCGGAGCATCTGTCGCACCAAAGAACTTGACGCCGCGGTATCGCTGGACCATCTTCTTCTCGACCTTGGACTGGCTCGTTTTGGCGAGTTCCGACTCGAGAGCGACCATCCGCCGTTCCGTCGTCGCCCGCAGATCCGGCGTTACGTCATCCTGTTGCGCGAGAAGGACGGGTCAGCACGTTCGTCGCGGCAACAAGGCGCTTCAATGAGCCGTACCCTGGCAAGCAAGCGCTTTGTCTGCCGGATCTGCGCCTTGAGCTTCGAGACGGATCCTGCCGAGCGAGGTCGAAACAGCGTCAGCGGGGTCAGCGGTCCCACTGAGCGTATCAAAGCGGTCCAGGCGTGCACTCACCGGCGGGAATCGCGCCTGCTTCGGTCGTCTGAGCCCGGGATGCGCCTGCTCCGCCTCGACCGCGCGAGGAAGAGCCGCCGCGGCCTCCGCGCCCCCTGCCGCGCCCCTGTGCGCTGCCTGACGAGTTATAAGAGGCACTGTCTGCCATCAGAGCCGCACACAAGCCTGTAAGAGAGCGAGAAGTGAGAGCTTCGGTGTGTTCTCCGCTCGACCATCTTCAGCTCTCGTTGAACCCAAGTGTTGATCTCGCTCGGAACCCCGCAATACGGCCCCAAGCTGGCGGGACGCCGGTTGTGACATGACTGATGTGCTGTCTGTACCATCTGGCAGCTCTGTCGACCCGCTGGCGCGTCCTCTGGAGCTGGACCGGCCGCCTCCGCCAATGCACGCGTCGGTGCCGTCACCGAACAGACGCGACAAATCGCCATCCGCTGGCTCAGCTGGCGCATCCAACGATCCTCAAACTACAATCTCGCATGAAGACGCGAGCGGCGCGTCAAGGGCGGCTCCGGCTCCGCCGGCAAACGCCAGCAACTGTCGCTTGCTCTGGCGGGGCAAGGTGGTCACGGAACACGGCCAACATCTCTACGGTGAGAGAGGCCGAACAGTATACTCGGAGGGTTTATCTCAAGCTAGCTCGGCCCACAGGAATCGCGATCATTGCGCACCTCTTCTCCGTGTCCTCCGGTTCAGCTCCGTTCTCGCCAGCCCTCGCGGCATCCAACCTCTCGCCGTTCGACGATCCTTTTTCGTCCGCGACGAATGCGACAGCATCCGGAGCAGACATGTGCCTCGGCCTCGAGATGCTCCGGGGCGCTCCGATCACCGTGACCGGACAAGTCAAGATCGCCAGCTCCCCAGAGGTCAACGGCGCCAATGCCGCTGGGAGCGCTCGCAAGGGGAAGGGAAAGGCCGAGACGAAGGAGGAGGAAAGTGTGGGCGTCGAGACGCCGACAGATGTGCGCGTCTACATCGACGAACGCTGTCCGGAAACAGTCGAATGGTTTCAAGACCAGTTCTGTCGCGAAGGTCGTCAGGGCTACGGTGTTCGCCTGAGTGTCGGAGGTGCGTTCTTTTACCATGCACGCGCACAGCTGATTTTTATTGACGTAGGAAGGATCCACTGAGCAGGGGAAGAGGTCGTCATCTTTGCCAGCTATCCCGCCACCTCGCCTCCCGTCGCGTCGACCTCGACCTCGTCGGCGAATCATCCTCTCCTCCCCTTGATGCTTCTCCTCGGGCGACCCATCCGCAAAGGCGCGAGGAGGCCCCGACCCGATGATCCCACACCCCGCGGTGAGTGCCGATGTGGCGCGACATGCCAGCCTGTGGGAACGATGGGAGACTCAGACCTTGCTCTCCCCACCAGAAAACCTGTTCGCTAAAAGGCTCCGCAAGACGGCATCGCTACCTGCGAGTGCTTTTCCAACTACGGGTGGTCCTCTCGAACCAGCTCCTCCGCAAAAGCGTCGACGCCAGTCCGCGAAAGACAAGGCGATCGCGTCCCTCCTCGGCGGGTCCAAACTGGATTCTTCGATGCCTCCTCCGGCCTCGAGGCCTATCAAGCGATCGGTTTCGTCACAGCCGCCAGCGATCGCTTTCCCGCCGCCAGCCCCGCCTATCGCCTCCGGCCGCAGCTTCAGTCGGTCGATGTCGTCGAATCACCTGTCTTCGAAGGACGCACGATCGGGTACTCAGCCCGCACGCCAAGCATCGCTGCCGCCAAGCGCGGGCTTGCCTCTACGCCGATCCTCTTCGGTCTCGGCGACGAGTCAAGGATCCGGTTCGACGCGACCCTTCCGCCGCTCCGTCTCACGATCCTCGATGCTCCTCGAGTCCCCGCCCGGCTCGGACGACGAAACCTTTGCGAACGGCGGCGATGGCGATCTCGTCGACGCGGCCTTCGGCCGTAGCCGCACGGAGAACGACTCGGCTCGCGGCATGTCCGCCGCGTCGATGTTCAGCCGGGCGGGCTCGCGCGCGCCGGCCAGTCCGACGCCGAGCCTGGCGAGCCTGGCGGATCAGGACGAGATGAGCGAGAGTCTGGATGCAGTGACGGAGTTGCGGGCTTTCGGGCGGGAACCGACGCCGGCGGGTGCTGCGGACAAGAGCGCAGGAGCGGGGGCAGGAGGAGCGGGCAAACGAATGGCGAGGAGTTCGAGTCTGCCCGTGGGGCAGTTCCGGCTCGCAGCTGGGGCGGCCGCGGAACGCTCAGATCAGCGTCTCGATGCGCCCTCCTTGAAGGCGGTGGAGCCAAGGGCGATGGACTCAGCCCCTGCGGCTGGCCGAAACGCTGCCGCGACGGAGATTCGGAACAAGAATGTCAGTACCGCCCTTCGCACTCCCCCGCTGATGCTCGCGTGAGCTGATGCTGTGCACTCACAGACGATCAAGAAGATTACGATGCTCAGGATGGAGGCTGTCGGCTGCGGAAAGGACCATCCCGAGTTCAAGGATGTGTTCTCGTTCACCACCCGCGGCGTGGCGTTCGCGATGGCAAGTGGATTCGCTTGACGTTGGAGTCGATCGACATGCTGACACGTAATGCATACAGCGCGGCGCCTTCCAAACAATGCCGCTGTCTCCAGAAGATCGACAGCAGGCGTCCAAGCTAATCGACCTGCACCTCCGGATGTACCTCCCCTCCGCCTTGGTGCCCATGCTCGGGCTCGCCGATGATGTCGGCGCCCGCGAGCCTCAAGAGGTTTCAACGGACTCCGTCTCGCGGTCCAAGCCCGTGGGACCGCCGAGTCCGAAGAGTCTCGGAGACAACCTCGACGAGGCAAGTCAGGTGCAGGCGCCCGAACCGATGGAGGTCGAGCCCGCCCCCGACCGGGTCTACGTGGCGAACGACGCGAGTGTCCTCGAACTCTCTGACGAAGTCGCGATGGCTGGCTCGGACGAGACTCGGGCTGCTCAGGCGATGCCGGACGATCGAGGCCCGGATGCCGCGCTCGTCAAGCCGCTCGACGTGGCCGGAGGCGAGTCGCCGGCAGGCTCGCCTCTCGCCGAGACGCAGGTCGATATTGAGGAGGACGCGGTCTCGCTTGTACAGCTTCCACCAAGGGTGCCGTCCGAGGAGCGCTAGCCCTCTGGTCCGACGTAGTTCGCAAAAGAAAATCCTCGACCGGTCTCATACCTGTCTGTGTTGTCTGCATTGCCTCTCGCGAGACAGTGTGACTCGATACCTTTTCGTGTTAACCTTGTCGTTTTGTCCGGAGTCCGGACTTGACCGGGGCGATCTGCACTCGCGCAGTCGCTTTTCGGTCAACTCCTCGTTCGACTCTGTCTACAGGCTAATCGCTTTGTTCGCGGCTTATGGTCAATCGGGGGCTGCAGCTGCTGCTCATCTCGCTGCTGTTCCACGTCGTGTACCTCAACTCGATCTTCTCGGTCTCTTTCCGGTCGCAGGTTGTTCAGGTCGCGGAACGTTTCAAGGTCGAACCCGAAGATGGCGAACGACTGGCGAAGCGCGTCGTCTTGATTGTCGGTGAGCTCACAGCGTCCGTCTGAACCCTAGCCGTCGAGTCCGCCAGAGCCGTGCGTTGAGAGAAAGGCGGCTGCCATGGCAGGTGCTGCGTACCCCACATGCCACCTCTCTTCCTGCATAGACGGCTGCAGCGCTCAGACGAGTCTGCCTGTCGATGAGTGGACAGCTCAACTGATCTCCAATTTCCGCAGGCGACGGGCTGAGGGCAGACAAGCTGTTCCAGACATATCCGAATCCGCCCTTCCCTTCCTCCGATCCCTTGCCGGCGCGCATAGCCGAAGAGGGGCACGCTCTCGCGGACGATTCCTCAGAGCAGACGACACCAGCGCCCTACATCCGCTCGCTCATCCAGGACGGAGAGGCTCAATGGGGCGTCTCGCACACCAGGGTGCCGACCGAGAGTCGTCCGGGGCATGTCGCTCTCATCGGAGGAATGTACGAAGACGTCTCGGCCGTGACCAGAGGCTGGACGACAGTGAGTGCATGCCGGTCCCGCTTCAGGAATCAGCCTTGCAAGAACGGGCTGACGCAAAGACGGCGAGCAGAACCCCGTCCCATTCGACTCCGTCTTCAACCAGTCGACCTACGCCTTCACCTTTGGCTCTCCCGACATTCTGCCCATGTTCAAGCTCGGCGCTAGTGATCCGGATCGCGTTCTCGCCTTGAGCTACGACGAAGAAGCCGAGGACTTTACGGCGGACGCAGTGCACCTCGATCTCTGGGTCCTCGACCAGCTCGAACAGTTGTTTCAGAATGCGAGTCGGGATCCGCTTCTCGACGCCAAGCTCCGCGAGCCAGGGGTCGTCTTCTTCGAGCACCTGCTCGGCCTCGACACAACGGGGCACTCCTACCGCCCGCACGGACCCGAGTATCACCGCAACATCCGCGTCGTCGATCACGTCGTGCGGCGGACGGTCGAAGTCTTCCGCGACTTCTACGGCGACGATGGCGAGACGGCCTTTGTCTTCACGGCCGATCACGGCATGAGCAGCGTCGGAAATCACGGCGACGGTCACCCCGACAACACGCGCACACCCTTGGTCACTTGGGGCAAAGGGATCCGGCGACCGGGCGACTGGGAGGAGCCCGCTTTGCATGACGACTACTCGGCAGGCTGGGACCTGCGAGGAGTGCGGAGGGACGTTGACCAGGCTGACGTGGCTGTCTTGATGGCAAGGCATTCTTCCCTCTTTGCCCTTCCATAGAGCTCCTGCTGACACATCTACGCCAACGCGCAGTCAGTCTTGGCAGGCGTCCCTCTCCCGGCGAACTCGGCCGGCCGAGTTCCCCTCGAGTACCTCGATGCGACCCCCGCGTTCCGCGCCCGAGCAGCTTTCGCGAATGCTCAGCAGCTTCTTGCGGAAGCCGAAGCAAAGAGCGGTGAGTAGTCGTGGCGCGGACACGTACACAGGAATCCGCTCGCTTACCTCAAGGCCGTCTCAGATCTGAAGAAGGAGCATGCGATCGCCTTCCGGCCGTACCCGGAGCTCGTCGACGATCCAGTCAACGGGCTCCATTCGCCCGAGTCCCATCGGCAAGCTATCGTCGGCCTTCTCGAGCGCGGTCAATATGCCGTCGCGGAGGAGC
>JACLAD010008238.1_pt1 | contig 12443 bp, 10 predicted proteins | sample 8027901 | NCBI WGS metagenome assembly JACLAD01 (sample SAMN15725071, study PRJNA655200) | protist metagenome | isolation source: fluorescence activated cell sorting (FACS) single amplified genomes of... | place: Spain: Blaines Bay Microbial Observatory, Mediterranean Sea | collected 2016-07-05
CTTGCAAGAGAGCAACAATTACGTAATGAGCAATCAGTACCAAATAACCAAACTGCTCCAAATCAATTCAATGTTATTTCTGCACCAACACCTATGGTAAATAACCAAATGCCTGTTGCTAATCTTCAGAATCTAAGTGTTAACGATTTAGCTCAATTATTGCAACAAGAAAGAGCAAAGCGTCAGCTTTTAGAACAAAGGTTAAGAGAAGAAGCAATTGAAAAAGAGAATTTACAGCATAAGTATTTAGAAGAGCAACAAAAAGCTCAACTACTAACTGAAATTACTCAAGAAATGCAAATGCAACAACAATTAACCCAAGGAAATGTACATAATTCTTCTTATGTGATTGAAAGTAAACCAGTTGAAGAAGTTGGTGTTAGTGATAATCACTTTGTAGACAATGATGAAGATGTTTTTAATAATCAAGAAGTCGTTGAGCAAGAAGTAAGCAACTTTGAATTTGATACTAATCAATTTGAAGTAGAAGAAAGTACTACAACTCATTTTTCAAACGAGGAAAGCCATTTTAATTTTGAAGAAAATAATGGTGAAGATTCTGTTGAAGAAAACAGTTCTTTTAATTTCTCAAATGAAAATGAATCAGAAGTTAGTTCGTTTGATTTCTCAAATGAGAACCAAGTTGAAGATAATCAAAAATTTGAAGACTTCAATCCTATTGAAACAAAACCAAGTAATCATCAATTTAACTTCCCTCAAGAATTTGGAAGTGAGGCAAAAGCAGATGATAACTTAAATGAAAGTAATGAATTTAACTTCTCTAATAATGAAGAAGTTAATGAAGATTCTTTTGACTTAGGAAACTTCAATTTAGATAATAACAATTTCAATTTTGATTTTGACAATGAAAAACAAGTTGAATCTGAATTGGACTTCAACAACTCTACTAATAAGGAAGAACAACATTTTGATTTTGAAACAACTAATCAATTTGACCTTCCAGATAGTGAGCCAACTCATTCTGATTTTGAATTCAACTCTAATGAGAGTAATCAATCAAATTTTGATAACGAGTTAGAAGAGAATAACTTTAATTTCAGTGAAGAGCCAACAGAAAGCAATTTCAATTTTGATAATACTGTTAATGAAAACAACTTTGATTTCAATAATGAATCACAAGAAAGTGATTTTAATTTCAATCAAGAGTCTAACGAAAATAACTCTGACTTTAACCAAGAAGTTAATAACAATAGTTTTAACTTTGAACAAAGTCTTGGTGAAAATAACTTCAACTTTGACAATTTTAATAACTCTAATGAGAGTTTTAATTTTGATAATGAAGAAAGCAACTCTGAATTTGAAATCAAAGAAAATCAACCTGTTGAATTTAACGGCTTTGAAAACAACAACTTAGATACAAACAATTTTAATTTTGATAATGAAGAAAATGAGTCTAGTAACTTCTCTTATAATTCTTATGAAGAAGAAAATACTGAATCAAACAGCTTTGAAGAAGAATCAACTTTTGATGGAAATTATAACTTTGTAGAACAACAAGAAGAAGTAAATGATTTTAATGTTCCACAAAATAACTTTAATCAATTTGATTTAACTCAAACAAATCATAACAATGGATTTATTTTAGATGATAGTTATAATAATGAAAGCAATAATCAGTTTAATCAAGATGAACAAAGTAATTTTGATTTCACTGCTAATTATGACCAGTCTAATTCAAATACTTTCGAAAGTTATGAAGAAGAGCAAAATAATTCTCAACAAGACGAGAATTATGGATTCTTTGACACTATGGAGCAAGTTGTTTCTCAAAATGCTGTTCCACAAAATAATAATGTTGAAACAAACTTTAACCCTTCTATTGAAGAGCAAGATAATTCTTTCGGTTTCTTTGAAACAGCACAAACTACACCAGTTGGCGATTTCTTAGTAGAGAGAAGAAATAGCTTGAAGGATTTAGAAGAAAGATTTAAATATCCACATAGTAAATATAAAGAAATCAAGGATAGTTTAGAGAAGTTTAATGTAACAGTTAAAGATAGTCATAATATGATTGAAGAATTTGAAGGAAGATACAGAGTAAGTACTTCTGAAATGAATCGTCATAAAAAGAATATTGATACTGATGACTTTAATCTTTGGAAATTACTTGTTGGTTGTGAAGAACAACTAAACAAACGTAATACTGAATTATCTTTCAAACATAAATTAAAACCTGCAGTTCTTTATGCTACGAATATTGGAAATAATGTTTATCTACCAATTAATTTAGACACCAATACTTCGGTAACTAGTACAGAGGCACAAGTTGAAGGAACTTTCACTTTAAAAAATGAAAGAGAGCAAATTGTCTTAACAACTACTGCAGATTTCAAATTTAATCATGAATTAAGCACCGAGCAATCTACGGATTCTAAAGGTAATGTTGGATTAACATTGGAAAGAAATCATAGTAATGAAAGACTTTTAAAAGAAATTCAATACTATTTCAAATCTGATTACTTCCAATTCTACCTAAAGGATGAAACTTGGTTCAGATATTGCACAAATGAATTTACTTACGAACTAACTGGAAGAGATTCATTAAAAGCAACTTACACTTTCAAGTTAGATAAAGATATTAGTTTCAAAACTTTATTAAAAGAAATTGATTCTTTTGTGAAAGTCTTTAAGAAATTCAAATCTGCAAAGGCTTATAACTTTGAAAGTCAATTAGTCCTTGATAAGTCGCATCAACCTTTATTAAAGGATAAAGCGAAAGTTGAGTTAATTAGAAATGAAGTTCTTCAATATATTACTGACTTTGGAATCGCTGATTATGCGGCTGCTGACTATGAAACAATCATTCAAAAATCACCAGCTCAAAGTGTGCTAATGCTACACCAAGAGATTGTGGATAATTATAAAGAAAAAATAAAAAATCTATTCCCTGTTACTGTTAACGGAAAAGATTATATTGATTTGAAAGCAGTATTCAATGAAACAAATAATTTTGTAGCAAGTAGACATGAGTATCGTGATAGTTATTTAGTTTCTGAAATAACTCAACTATACAATGATGTTTTGCAATTCGTTAATCACTAATAGGGGGATTCGGTATTGGGGGATACTGAATTAAAAAAAGACTTAGGATAATTCCTAAGTCTTTTTTATTTTTTTATAAAAGGTATTTGATATTTTCGTATTTTTTTTATATACTTAGTATGTAATATTTTATATAAAATAGATGAAGGAGAGTAAAATTTTATGAGTCGTAAAACAAAATTTTTATCTGTATTTATGTTTTTGGTTGCAGTCCTAGTTTTATCAGCTTGTAGTAGTACCGAATATTATGTAATTGACCAGAAGGTTGTCCCTGCTTATTCTACTGGTCCTGACGAAGAAGGCTCACCATACATAAAAGTTCAAGTAGTTAACCCAGATACTGGTAAAGCAATTAACAATAATGAAGATGGTCAACCTTATCTATACTTTGATACAGAAGATGACGATACTGCAAAAAGCTTATCTAATAAAAATGTATGGGTAGTTTTAACTAAGTACAATATTAAGGATACTGATACTTCCAAAGAAGAATTTGCTATTGATTCAGTTTTTGAAACAGAATCAGAAGCAAAAGAGGCGTTCCCAGTAGTTCTTAAAACCATTCCTACTAAGGTAAGTAAAAAAGTTATTGTTGAGAAAAACGGTGGTAAACATTACTTTGTTCACTTAGTATTAGAAGAAGAAGACGGAAGAACAAAAGGATTTTATCCTTTCAAAGTATCTAAAGAGCAATTCGATACTTTAAATAAAGGTGATTTTTACAAAATGAATGTTCAAATTGTGGGACCTAATCTTAAAGTTCTTAACTTACAAGATAAAACAACACAAATAGAATATGACGAATTTATGAAAGAGCAAGCAGAGTTAAAGAAATCATAAATATAAATGAAAAAGGTGAAAGTAATGCAGTTAACAAAAGAAGAGTTTTCAGTTATCTTGAATAAATGGAAGTCTAATTTAGGTGTTTTTTCACCTTACTTCAAAACCACTCAACTAGTTTCATTGTCATATATGGATAATCTTCAAAAAGTAGATATAGACGAAAATAAACATTTACATACATACTTGGAGAAAATCCTTAAAGGAAAGAATTTAAGTAATACTATATGTTTAGTAGACCACTCTAACCACTTAACAATCAGTTATCTATTAAATAATTACTTCTCCATAAAACCCATTTTTTTAATGAACAATTTTATTTTCCACTCAAATTGTATTATTAATAATGGTAATTATGCTAATTATTTATATTCATTCTCACATAACTTAAATAATGTGGATAATCCAAAGGGATTTGCTTTTGTGGTAGATAAAGATAGGTATTTTGAAAGCCATGAAGGATTAGATTTATCTAACTACTTTTTGAACGAATATGAAGTTTCTATGTACGATTTACCTGACGCTAAGTTTTTAAAGAAAAATGCGAAAATAAAAAACATATTATTTATATCAGAAGATAATTTAATTAAAGAAGATATAGATAACATATTGCACTCTTATAGTAAGCATTTCAATGTAGAACGTTATATTATTCCTAAAAATCCAGTGGAGGTACAATAATGAAAAAGGAAAATTTAAACGAGAAAGACTTAAATGGACAAAACTTGAATGACGAAGAATCAAGTGAAGAACAGTTTCAAATGTTTAATAAAAAGAATATGAAAAAACAAGCTAGTTTCTATGCAACTGCTTTACTACTTACTACTAGTGTTGGTGCTTTAGCTGGTTGTGCTGATGAAGAAACACAAGATATTGACTGTGAAGTTAATATCGAAGCAGATGCTTGTGTAGATGAAGATATTTATGTGGTTGAAGACGACAATGATTACCATGGTGGTGGAGGATACTTCTTCTTCTATGGCGGTGTCTACTCTGATAATAGTGGTAAATATCATGGTGGAAGTGGAAAGTACTCTCACAACTACAGTAAGAGCGTTGGAAAAACTAAATATAGTAGTGTAAGAGCTGGTTCTACTCCAAAGGTTTCTTCATAATATTACTAGATACAAGAAAGTATATATGCTATAATTTGCATATATACTTTTTTTATATAAAGGGCGTGAATGAAATTGAACATCAAAACAAAAGACCTTAAGAAAATACATAATGATATGCTGTATGACAATGTTATTATCCCTAGTTTAAGGGAGTCTGCTTTAATTAATCCTGAATCCATTAATCTTAGTAGCGCAGAATTTGAAACTCTAAAATCTATTACAGAAAAAGCAAATAATATTGTTATCAAGGTTTTAAATTTATTAATTTCTAATGAAGTTGAAGGGTACAATATTGATATTCCAAGCAAAGAAGTCATTATGAAAAATAAGGGAATGATAAAAGACTTTTTCTTAGCTAGAAGTGATGTTTTTAAGCGCAGAGACGGAAAGTTTTTCATAGCAGAAATAAACTACTGCAAACCTAGTGGTCATAAAGAATTAGACACGGAGTTTTATTTTAATATAGAAAACAATCCCAATGCTAAATTTAAAGAGATATTTTTAAATGGAATAGAAGAAAAGTTCAATGATTATTACAAAGGAAAAGAAAAAGAAATTAACATTGCATTAGTCTGTGATACTTATAAATATGAAGAAATAACATTAGCACATTACTATAAGTCTATTCTAGAGAAGAAGGGATATAACTTAGATATTGTTGGAATCAATAATATTAAAGTTATAGATAACTCTTTATGGGCTTATGGGAAAAAGTTTAATGTTATGTTTAGGAAATTTCCAATGGAGTTTACAAATGAATTTCCTCAATATCCAGAATTACAAGATTTGTACATAAAAGGTAATCTTCTAATTATTAATGAACCACGTTCTATTCTAGGTCAAAATAAAGATGTATTTTCGTTATTATGGAAATTAACAAATACAAAGTTATTATCTAAGGAAGAAATCAAGTTCATTAAAACTTACATACCATTTACAATCAATTTAAAAGACTATATAAAATCTTTTTCAAGCAAAGAAGACGCTATTAAGCAACTTTCTAAGGACAAAGATAAGTGGGTAATGAAAGAAGTCTTTACTCGTTATAGTGAAGGTGTTTACTTAGGAAAAATGATGTCTATAAATGATTGGCTAAAAGGTGTTTATACTGCTACCGAATTGCCAGGTAAATTTATACTCCAAAAATTTGTTCCTATTAAAAATGAACCTATTTTCTCTTATTATGCAAATAAAGAACAACTAATGGAAGAAGATACTTTATCTTATGATTTTATTAATAAATCCATTCGTTTTAATAATAGAAAAGAAGGGATTATTAATAACTATATTAATTATGGAGTTCACTTAGTAAATGGAAAATACGCTGGTATGTTTGCTCGTTGTAGTCCAAACTTAATTACTCATGAAGATACAGTCTTTATGAATCCCATTAACATTATTGATAGAGAAGAGACACTTTAAATAGTGTCTTTTCAAATCAAATATATAGCACCAGATTTAGTTTTAAAGGCTTTTGAAATAACAATAGTTATAAGTCTATACTTGTCTATTACAGTGTCGTATAAAAGCCATTTAAACGCATTTAAATACTATATTCATAGCGACATTCAAATAAAGGAGTGATTAAATTGGATATTAAGCAAATAGTTTCAAAAAAAGAATTAAAAAATGTAAATAAAAAAATTAATAAACTATTAATAGAGAATCATAACTATCCAATGTTTTATGAGAATAACTTACAATACATACAAGTAAATCCCTTTGTTATTAGTAAAGAAAAGTTTGAGGAAATAAAGTATGCTACTGAAAAAATGAATGAAATTTTAACAATTATTTCTAGAATATTTCGCTATGAAAAACCTTTCTTACAAGAATTATTTGTAACAAAGGATGAAAGATATTTGTTTACTATAAGCAAGACATTGAAGTTTGATAAATATATTACTGTTTATGGTAGATATGACTGGGGTATTGATGAAGAAGGGAATTTAAAGTTATTTGAATTTAACTCTGATACACCAGCTGGATTATGCGAGGCTTCTTTTGTATCTTCTTGTATTCAAGAAGAATTAGGTTTAAAAAACCTAATGAATCCAAATGAAAAACTACTAAAGTTTATCACAAATGCTATGGATAGATATATTGTTAATAACTTAGGGCTGAGAAAAGAATATAATATGACTTTTGCTTGCGCTAAAATGGCTTACGAAGATTTCTTTAATGTTAAAGTAATTTATGACTATTATAAGGAACACTCTGTTTTGCAAAATAGAATTCACTTTGATTTTGTGGATATGTCGGAACTATCTTCTGCTAAAAATGAAAAAGGAGAACCAGAGTATCTATCTACCCCTAATTTTGAAAAGGTAGACATTTTCTTCCGTTTCTATCCTTTTGAGTGGTTGGCTGATAATGAAGATTACCCAGTGTGCAGTGATATTTTACACTTAATTGCAGAAGGAAAACTATTAACAGTAAACCCTCCCCATTCTATGTCTGTACATAGCAAAGGTGTTTTATCACTGTTATATCAAATCCTAGAGCAATCTAAGTACACAAAGCAATCCTTATTTAACAAAGAGCAATTAGAAGTTCTAGATAAGTATTTACTACCTTCATATTTAGAAATGCCAGAAGATGGTACTTATGTAGTTAAACCTTTCTTTGATAGAGAAGGCGCTAATATTAAAATAGTTAATCAAGATAATTTTAACCCTAAGTATGAAGATATTGATTATCTCTATCAAAAGAAAATGAACTTAAAAGAATTATCTTTTTATAGTCTTGATAATAATAGAATAAAGAATATTAAAGGGAAAGCAGTCATTAGTAGCTACTCTATTGGAAATGAATTTGGCGGCATATTAACTAGGGTAGGAAATGAAATTACTGATGCTGATGCTTATTTTCTTCCAACATTTGTTGAATAAAAAAAACCACTTCATGAGAAGTGGTTTTTTTAGTCTTCTAAATGGCTTTCACACTTAAATTTTAGTTCATGATTATTAATACTTTTCAAATAGAAAGACCATACCTTTTGATTCTTTTTAATTTTCATTTTTTTGATTTCTAGTAAATCAATAACAGCACCATTATTATTCAACCAGTGCATTAATAGAATAATAGCGTTAAAATGGTTTTTAGTCACCTTAGTTTGTGCTGTTATTCCATCAAACATTGCGTATACATCCTCTATTTCTAGCATAGGGAATTTTGTTTGTAATTCATTAATCACATTAATTGTATTTTTAATTTGCATTGATGTCATCTCAAATTTAAAAGCCATTTTGTCCAACCTCCTAGTTAATATACTCATGATAATATATATTTTTTAAAAAGTAAATAAAAAAACAGCAAATGATTTTCATCCGCTGTTTATTATTATTACTCTTCTAACTTACTATTCAGTTGTTGTTTTATATGAATTAATGTGTTTTCTTCTAGTTGAAATATACTGTCTACATTATATGTAGCTTGTAATTCTACAATTACATCACTAGTGAAATTCATTAAAATGATTTGCTTAATTTGTTGCTGTTTGGTTGTAATAGCATCACCAAGAGCCATATCAATAAATCCCATTCTAATTTCATTTTCTTCTTCTGTAAAATCTTTTGGATTTATAGGATTGGATTCAGGGGAGAAAGTTCCGACTTTAGGATGATTTTTTATAGTCTCTACATCGTATTCTTCGGTACCTGCTCTTGCCATTTTACCTTGTTCAACATAACCTGCTAATAATTCTTCTTCACCAAAGCCTTCTAATCCTAATTTACTAGTACGATTTGCGCTGCACATGTTGGTTTCCCCTCTCAATTATGTGTTACCCCTCTAGATGTCTGATTTATATTTATAATTACTTTTAATTATAAACAATAAATGAAAAATGAACAACTGCTATTTTTAATTTTACATAATTTTCTTTTAGAATTATATTTTATTTATAAATAAAAAAATATGCACTTTAAGTGCATACTTATTAATTACTAGTATGATATTTTAGTGTTTGAATGATTTTATGAATCTGCTTCATATCCTCAAATCCATTAATCTCAAATTGACACCCGTAATAGTAGAAATTACCATCTTGAAAAAATCTTTTAATTTTAGTCGTTTTTACTCCTAATTCTCCCAGAATAGGTCCAACAAATTTCAAATACACACGATGGTCATCATAATTAGCAACATCACCAAAATTATAAGTTGTGTATAGTAAAACACCAGTTTCACTAATATCAAATGATAAAGTCGGAATTTCTTGAGACGACAAATCTAAAACTTTTTGGTCAAATTCCATCTTAAAAATAGAAACTTTATCTTTAACCTTCAGTCTTGGCTTACGTTGGTCTGATTTTGTTCCTAACAAACTAATGTTCTTTACTACAAAAGATTTTGTTGGTGGAATCAAAGAAGTGATATTGCCAATCCACTTATAAATTTTACCGCTATCTTCTGTTGTAAATATGTATGTTCGTTCTGCAGAGTGTATTTGTTGAAATTTAATAAATGTATCTAAACTGTGCATTGAAAATTTGAAAGCATTACCGTCAAATGTAATATATTTTAAATCAATGCTAACGGTGTTACTTAACACAATTTTACAATCTTTCAAAGGTATTTGCACAATCAATCCGACCTCCTCATTCTATATGGTAATACCTATATAAAGTCTTAAATTATATAGGTCTTCTATGTGTTTATTTTAATTTAATTATATAACTGATAAAGGAAAAATCAAATCAAAGAAGAAAACTCAGAAAAAAAGAGAGTGCAAAGCACTCTCTTATTTAAAGCATTTAATTAATGTTAAAGATAAATTATTTAATATTAACTCTTGTTTTAAGTTCATCTTTAAATAACCACTCAACTTAACAACTTCTTCAACAGTATGAATAATCTTTTCTACTGTTGTAGAGTTAGATAGTTCTTGAATTTGTTCAGAATAATCTATATTTGTTAAGTGATTCTCAACATTAAGAGTATTATAAGCTGCATCAAGTAAAATGCTAACTAAAACCAATTGAATAACATCCCAGTTTTCAACATTCTCTGTAAAGTACTTATTTGTAAACAAAGTAAAACTATCTGTATTTTTAATACTTAGTAAGAAATCAAATAAAGATTTTCTTACATCATCAAAACCAGATTCTTCATTTAAGAAGAGGTTTACTAAATAAATAGAATTACTATATTTCTTCAGAATATCTTTTTTATTGTCATCTATATCTGGATAATGCGATTCAATATAGTTTGTTAAACTCTCTTGCGAAATACTTGGCATTGGGAATAGGATAACCCTAGAAGTAATAGTATCTAGTACAAAGTCAATATTACTACTAGTAAAGATAAATTTCACAAAATCCACTGGCTCTTCAAGAACTTTTAGTAAAGCATTTTGAGAAACATGGTTAAGCTTATGAAAATCTTTAATCATAACAACCTTAGTCGGATTTTGTATAGGTTTTGATAAACAAAAGTCCTTAACAAGCTGTACTTTTTCCAATGTGATAATATTTTTATTTTCCGTATCTTCTATATAAAGAAAATCCACTTCATTACCATTGTCAAACCTTTTACAGCCTTTGCATTCTCCACAAGGCTTCCCTTGTTCATTAGTACAAAAATGACTTTTAGCAATCGTTTTTCCTAATGTTGTTTTACTAGTGTGTGCTTTCCCATAAATTAAAACAGGAGTAACATCGCTCACGGATATTTTCTTTAATTTATTCAACTCTTCTTGAAATCCAAATAATTGCATTACATTACACTCCTTTTAATTCGGTAATAGACAAAATTAAAAATCTAACAGCCTCTACACTTTCAGCCAAACCTTGTTTGATTTTCAAGTCTGTTTCTAAGAGTAGTTTTTGAGTATTCATTAAACCGTCTAATGAAAATGACTTAGAAGACTGTTCTAATTTTTTTGCCATAAAAGGATGAATACCAAGAGTTTTTGCTATATCAATTCCAGATTTAGACTCTTTAATCATTTTAATTTTTAATAAATGAGTAAATTGACTAGATAGAAAGTGATAAATTTGATATTCAGATTGCTTATTAAACAATAAGTTATCATATATAGCAATAGACTGTGAGGTATTTCCAGCTATCATTTTATCCATTAAATCAAATATTTTCTGATTGTTATTAATAGATAACATTTCGTAAATATTCTCTTTGCTAATTTTATCTGGATAAAGAGCTAATTTTTCAAACTCTTTATTAATAAGATACAAGTCACCTTCTTCAAGATAAATAGATAAGTCTTGAATGACATTCTTTGGCAAACCTGTATTATGTTGATTGTTTAAGTACTCTAGGAAAGGTTGCATTTCTTTTTTTCCAATAGGTGAACAATCAATAAAGTGGAAAAGTTTAAGCATTTCCTTTGAAATCTTTTTACGCTTATCTAATTTCCCATCATTGTAAACAATTACAATATTATCTGATTTAGAAAACACATCTAAAATCCTTTTCATATCAGCATCTTCAATTTTCTTGTTACTAGTGGTTGATATAAATTCAAAATCTTCAACCAGAATAACCTTTTCATCAGCGAATAAATCAAATGTACTTAATTCTGACTCAACCTCATCTAATGAAGGTTTTATTAATGTAGCAACAGGCAGTTCTTTAAACAGGTTAAGTAAATGCTTTTTAGACTCAAATCTAAAATAATCATCCTCTCCTGCTATAATAAACAATTTTTTACTTTCGACATCTTTTAAAAACTTCTTTTGAAATGACGGATACATAAATACACCCTCTTTTTAATAATTTAGAATCAAATAAATTATATCATAACAAGAAAAGAACAAGAAATATTTTATCAAATTTGAGGTGCAGAAAAGAAATGTTATAATTAAATTAATTACTAAAATTGATAAACTGTTAAGTATTTATTATAGAAAAAAAGTAGTCCTTAAAGTATGCACTGATAGGATAGCGGGGTTGGATGGTACTCAGTCCATCGATGTGTCAACTCCACTAGTGTTAAGCGTTACCTAATTTAGGTTTTGATACATTAGAAACCATCTATTCTAAATTTTCTTAGAAAATCAAATAGATGGAGTATTCATAAGTGTGAGTTTCCTTTTTAATTATTAATAGATGAATACTGTAAAGTTTATTTTAATTTTAGTTTATAATAGAAAAAGAAGGAGTGTCAAACACCCCTTCTTTTTTTATGCAGTTTGCGTTTGCTCAAACAATTCGTCCAATAGTTCTTCTGCTAACTCAATAGATTGGCAAACCTTTTTTTCTAGAAACATATAAGTTATTTTTCCTAATTTGTCATCATACTCTTCAAAGTCTAAATCAAAAGATGCCACTTGACCTTTAGAACTTAATTTTGGAGTTGGTTCACATTTGCAAACACGGTAATTTATAAAAATACCTGGTGAATAGTTTTCAATGGTTTCTTGTGGTGCAAAAATACAAAATAGTTCTCCATTATGAACA
>JACLAD010005123.1_pt1 | contig 12442 bp, 6 predicted proteins | sample 8027901 | NCBI WGS metagenome assembly JACLAD01 (sample SAMN15725071, study PRJNA655200) | protist metagenome | isolation source: fluorescence activated cell sorting (FACS) single amplified genomes of... | place: Spain: Blaines Bay Microbial Observatory, Mediterranean Sea | collected 2016-07-05
AGTATTAGTATTAGTATTAGTATTAGTTATTATTTTGAAGTTGTAGGACGCTTAAGTAGCTAGCTCATTAATTATTATTATTATTATTGTGGTTGAGATGTATATCTATGGCTATCACCAAAACGGCTAGTAGGAATGCGGCTTTTAAGGTGGCTAGGATGAGGGACTCTATCATGGAGGATCAGGACGAGCTTATAATAATACTACTACTACTGCTACTACTACTACACAAACTGCCTTACATTACCTTCTTACCTCCATACATATATTTACATTCTAACTCACCTACTACTTACCTACAGGTAGTCCAACTCCATCATTATGGTTACGGACGCTTCTGCGAAAACATTAATGGGCCTACATTTATGAGTATGACTCCCAATACAATCACAACAATACCAACGTATTGAATCACTATCAATGGTTCACTAAACAAAAATACACCTAAAATTACAGCTGCTGCGGTTCCCACACCACTCCATATGCTATACGCTATGCCCAATTCAATAGCTGTAAGACTGATTGATAGGAGAAAGATGGCCAAGCCGTACAAGACAATACTCAGAACTCCAAAGTACCATATTTCAAAGCCAGAAGAGTACTTCAAACAAATGGTGCCACCTACTTCAGCCACTATCGCCATTGTTAAAGACAACCAAGGAACATAACTCATAACGACAAAAGACCACACTTTATTCCGTCTTGTCGTCCTGTCGCCAACACTTTTATCTATCTACTTCCTTTGACCATTTTTTTGAACACTGAGTGTGCAAATTTCTTCTAGATGTGAAAAAAAGTGCTTCCAGAAGTGAAAAAAGTGCTTCTAGATATCTTCAGTTAAGTTTTGATTTTTTGTTGTACTTACAACTTAGCTGGTGTTTCGTATCGCTATATAGCTAAAGTCGAGTATTATGATTTCAAATGAGGGAGTAAGAATATACTTCAAGATATAAGAATTATAAGAAGCAAGTAGTAGTAGTAGTAGTAGTAGTAGCATTTCTATACAATTAATCTCTAGCTAGACCGCGATACGAAGCGCCAGCTACCATTAGAAATCAAAATCAACTTGAAGATCGTCAATAAAGAAGAAAATGCCGTCGCGACGAAGAAAACCAAGATATATTTCAACCACCTAGAATGGGTTTTAGTATTAGTATTAGTATCAATATACTAATTAATTACTTCTATACTTAAGCTTCAATACTAATACTAATACTAATCATTTGTTTGATTCGTTGTTTTACGTTCAAGTAGCTATCATATATTATTAATACTGATACTGATACTGATACTGATACTAATACTAATACTAATTATTAATGTGTATTGTAGCTAGTCTAATAGGTACTAAATTGAATATTAACTTTCTTATTATTATTCTAGTAGCTATCATATATATATTAGTATTATATGTTGATGAGCTAGCTACTTAAGCATCCTACAACTTCATAATTTGACGTTGTCCAAAGCTCTGCGCTGGCCAGGCGCCTGATTTTTCGTGTAATAATAATACTTCCTGAAGTAAGAAGGTGCCACTAGTCTACTACTAACATTAGCATTAGTATCAGCATGTAGAATTACTAATACTAATATATTATAAATTATGAGCTAGCTACTAATACTAATCCTACTGTACTAACAATAACACTAATATCATGATGGCTACGTAAACGCAGAACAACGACTACAGCAAATGTTACTAGTACTAGTACACTAGTACTAGTACTAGTACCAGTACTAGTACTAGTCTAGTAGTGCTAGTACTAGTAGCTACTTCAGCTAGTACTTCTAGGTGATAATACTGAGCTAGCTAGTTAAGCGTCCTACAGCTAGTACTAGTAGGTAATAGTAATCTTGAGCTGCGCTGAGCTTTGGACAACATCAAATGATGAAGTTGTAGGACGCTTAAGTAGCTAGCTCATTTTATTTATTAATATTAATATTATTAATATTACCTATTTCATGAAGTTGTAGTTATAGTTGTACCTAGTTGTAGTTGTAGTTGTAGTTGTAGGATTAGGATGCTTAAGTAGCTGCTAAGCTGCTAAGCTAGCTCATTAATTATTATTATTATTATTAATAATCAAATGATGAAGTAGTAGTTGTAGGACGCTTAACTAGAAGTAGTTAGGTATAATATACTTGAAGTATTATAATTAATTAGACTACATATGTATGACTACATGCATATGTATGTATATAGAAGTATGTATATTATTATTATTATTAGTATTAGTTATTAGTCTAATATTATTAGTTATTAGGTAGTTATTAGTTATTAGTTATTAGTTATTAATTATTAGATATGTTCGTCGTAGCTACAATCTAGTCTACAATGTAAATGTTAAGAGTTAATGTATTAGTATTAGTATTATTAATAATGAAGTTGTAGGACGCTTAAGTAGCTAGCTCAGTATTATTATCATTATTATTATTATTATTATTATTTCATGTATCAATATAGAAGTATATCATTATTTCATGACTTCGCTTCATTCGACTCTCATAATAGAATAGAGGGGTGATCGATGCATATATATATACCACATATCATAGATCCCGCTGAATATTATTGCATTTTACGATTGGCTGCACCGGCCTTTGCTCTTATTTCTTGCACACCTTCCTCAAGCCAAAGGTTGAGGTACTTCTCAAATTCTAGTCTACCGTCCTTCAATGCCTGGGGATCTTCATCACTTGGCTGGTGCAGATCGAGACAATGTCCACAATCATCACATGTAGTTAAATGATACGGCTGATCTACTGATACTTGATAATCCACAGAAGCACGTTGCCATGGATCATCAGAAAAATCACTGTAAAACACCTTACTTGCTATTGGTTCAGCACCTCCATACTTCTTATTCATGTCAACAGATGATGGGAACATTTTGTTTCCAAAGATGGCATTACATTGGCGAAGATGATACTCTAAATTTACAAATTTATTCCTAAGACTCCCACTCTTAGGTGCAGTGTTGAAGTAACTAACTTGGTAACAAGTTTGCCATCTCCAGCTACGCGCATTAGGCTCCCATCTCTCAGGATCTGATAGAGCAACTGTGTTGTAGAATCCACCAGCACAGAATCCATCGCCCCAATACTCATTTGAAAACTTTGCAAACAAAGAAGCTAAATGAAGATCACTCACAGGTTCATCGGTATGAATAGCTGAGCACAACTGGGATTTGGCAGAGTACTGATCAACCATACTCCAAGAATCAGCTATCATGTAGAAAAAATCCATTTTCCACATATCATCTTCGCAATTAAACATATCTAATGCCTGTTTCCACCCCTTATCCGTCTTGACAAGTCTTTCAAAAGCTGATTCAATTCTTTTAATTTGATCGCTGCATTCATTACCAATAGCAGCAGTAACAGCCTTATCGAACCCATCGAAGTCAACAATACAGTTGACTACCCCAGAAGAAGACAAGGATCCAACCGAAGACTCTGGATATGCAGTTCTATACCAACTAGCTAATGCTCCAGGGTATGACCCACCAAACACAAACCAAGGTTGTGTAGCAGTTCTCTCATCAATTTCAGTCTTGTAATATTCTGTAAAGGCGGTAAGATCTGCTAACGCTTGCTCTACAGTTAAATATTTCTCCAGATTACCAGTGCTGCTAGGATCATCGATACTATCAGGAATAGAATTACCATAATATCTATGCTCTAATGATAACAATAAAGCAGAATGATTTGCTGCTAGACTTGCCATGTATCCTCCAGGGGCTGAATTCATGGGCCCTTCTCCACCGATTTGAAAGAATACGGGGGCATCAGGATTTGTAACTACATTGAAGTATTGGTCGTCAACAAACCAGTGCTGGGTAAAGGTAGGATCATTTTCGTTTATGTCTTCCGTGAAATGATTCAAAGGGGCCTGCCAGGTATGACCCTGGGAGTCTTTTGCACCTACTAGCTTCCCATTTTTGGCAGCATATTCTTCCCAAGCTTTGCCTCCACGGGCCCAGGCGGGAATTTCCTGTAACGCTGAGGCTACAGAAAGAGAAATCAATAAGATTGGTGGCACCTTCATTCTATATTATAAGGCAGGTTTGCTCAGGTGCCTACCTCTGCGCTCCTTCAATGATAGTTTTCTCTTCTGTCTCCCCTAATTCCTAAGACGACGCCATGGATGGTAGCAGCAGAGTGAGTCTACTGCTATGCTCTCTCAGACTCTCTGCTGCTGCTGCATGCTGCTCTGATCTCTGCTGCATATGCATGCATGTGTGATGTTGAGAGGAAATTATTTCGCAAAAATGCTTTCAGAATTTTACTAGGATATGCATCAAAGATCTGCATCATCGCCGCATTGAGTCCATCCCGTACAGCTACTAAAGCGAAGCGCCTACGACGAAGAACTTCATAACATTACCACAATCCCATGAAGAGTTGCGTTCTTTTCGTCTTATGTTCACTCCTCTTTTTTGGCTCATGGGCATTTACAAGTATTAATTCATCTTGCATGCAGAGATCCCCATTGTCGCTGCGAATGGCGAGTACAGAAGTAATAACTAAAGTAAGTGAAGAGATATCAAAGGCATTAGGAGCTCCTTTCATTGGTTCGTATGGTTCAGGTGGGGGAGGAGGTGGTTCCGGAGCAAGTACTTTCATTATCCAGGACGAGAAATCAAAGCAAGAATATTTTGTGAAAATGGCAAACCTGGGTGGCTTTGATATGCTTCGCACTGAATACGAAGGTATCAAAGTCATGTATCAGACTAACACCATACGTGTACCCAAACCAATCTGTTATGGTTCAGCTGATTACAATTCTTTTGCAGTGTTTGAGAAGTTAAGTTTGGGAGGTCGTGCAGATGCAGCTCTGTCAGGTAGGAAACTCGCCGAAATGCATACTAACACATCCCCCAATGGGAAGTTTGGTTGGGATTTCACAAATACTTGCGGTGCCACTCCACAGCCAAATAAATGGTGTGATACATGGGCTGAATTTTGGGATACACAGAGACTTGGACATATGTTGGATTTGGCAGATAAGAGTGGTGGGAATTTTCCGGAGGCTGCTGAATTAAGAGCACAGGTGAAATCAATATTAGAAAGACATGAATGTGTGCCGAGTGCAGTACATGGTGACTTATGGGGTGGCAATATTGGTGCAACAAAAGATGGAGATCCTGTCATTTACGGTAAGTTATTCACTTCATCAATCGTTCCTCTTTCTCTTCCTTCGATCTTCGATATTACGAAGCATGTAGGAGCACATAAAATCCTCTTCTGTTTCTTACTTCCACTAAATTATCAATCAGATCCTGCATTCTATTATGGCGATAAAGAAGTGGATATAGCTATGACGAAATTATTTGGTAGCCAATATGGAGAATTCTATAAGGCTTATGACGAAGTACATCCTCCGAAAGAAGGGTGGCAACAAAGAGAAGTTATTTACAATTTGTATCATATTTTGAATCACTACGTTTTATTCGGAGGATCTTATCTCGGCAGTGCAAAGCAAATGATTGGAAAGATACTCAAATTTTGATACATGCTTTACTAAATCACATCGTAAAACGCATCATGTTCTGAGGAATGAGAGATGAGAAGTGTCAAAGGCATCTGCTTATCTGCTACTACCTACTGCAACAACAAAGTGCTTTACTTCACTCGTCTAGAAGTTACGTTCTGAAGTAGAAGCTACTTCTAGACGTTAGATTAAGTGTCTAACCATCATCTAGATGTAGGAGCACTAACATCTAACTTTAACATTCAACTACTCAAATAGACTGTGTAGGCATGGGCGGTTGTGGCGAAAAACAAAACGATAATATTCTACGTAATCATTATACACTGTAACAAAAATTACCATGGACAGTGATTTCAATCCTCAATTACAACCGAAAGAAATTAAGTTGACTCCGTAATATTACTTGTCAACGTTTCGCCTGTTGGGCGACGATACATGCATTATTATTACCTATTGAAAGTCCGAAGTCAAGGGTAATTATCAGAACTCTAAAAGCTGATGATGGGATGAACATTACTTCAATAGAGATTGTAGTCAAGATGAATAGAAAGGATTTGTTAGGAAGAACTAGGTCAATGGAATCGATGAATGCAACAGAAAAAGAATGGCAAGTCTAGATTCTACTTCTAGCCTCTAGTTTCTGATTATAACTTCTACTTCTACTTCTAGTTCTAGCTTCTAGCTTCTACTTCTAGCTTCTAGCTTCTAGCAGAATAAGTATTTTCTTCTAGCTTCTCTGGAAGTAACTGGTCGCCAGCGGTTGTCTAATATCTGACGACAAGCGACAAGTCTCCTCTTCTACTTCTACCTGACGTCGAAATGGGCGTCGTGATTGACTTGGACTTAGACTTAGTCAAATTGTGTTGCTGAGCATTTTCTGTTCATCGTCGATAGATTGCTCTTGCGTAGGCAAATAAAACCACCGCTTTGCCGCTAATATATATGGAACGCTTCAGACATAAGACGTCGTTGTAAGCGAAAGCGATATCAATATTATTCGAAAACTTGTAAACAAAAACATGGCCTAAAAATATAGAAGTAGATACTTAGGAAAAGTTGAGTGAGAAAGTTCGCATTTCCGACGATTTTAGTAAATGGGCATAAATCGTCTTAAGTAGAATCGGAGAATACATCGTCATAACAGAATAACATGGAAAATGAATTCATTTTTGTGTACTTGTCTCATGTCTTTATCGATTGTCCCATAAAGTTGAGCGAAGTTGAGGAGAAGTATTATTGCGATGAAGTGCTTATAGCAAGCGGACTTCAAGATATCGATGATGTTTGTGAGATTGTGGGGTATACATTATTCCGATTCAATTGCGTTGTAGAGTATCGAATCGGATTGTTCGTCAGTCCTAGATTTATAAATGCGACAGACGCTAAAGATTCTATAATCTCCTCGTTACAATACACAATTTTATCTGGAAGTTTTGTCCCATTTAAGAATAGTACAACAGAAATTTTTGTTGGCGATGAAGCTCTTTCTGCTGTATTAACGATCTCCTCAGCAATTCCCTCGTCAAATCGGATTCCTCTTGAAAGCAATCATATAGACTCTCTCATCGCCTTAATCGTTATAATAGGTTTCGCTGTGCTGACAATAATTATCATTGGCTACTTCATTTTCGCTAAATTTGAAGAAAGAAAAGCTACAAAAAGAACATGGAATGAGTGGCTACAATCTCACAGTCAAAGTCAAAGACGACAAACTCAAAATCAAGAACAATACATCGACGAGGAAAATGGTCAGTGCAATTCAACGAACGCAAGCATGACGCCCAATTCGACTACAACTCGAAGAAAAAAGCTGTCAATTCACACTTTTGTACCTCCAATGCTTGCTCATACGCTTCCTGTAGATCATGATCCAGAACAAAAGCAACTTGAGGTATACCCATCGCAACTATCCTTAAGATTTTCATTCTCAGACGAGGAAAGAGAAGAAAACGACTCTATTAAGACTGCACAAAAATTTTCCGACGATTCTAGTGTTGGTATGGGCGATGCAATAACGTGTGCGCAGGGTTCAGAGAAGAGTGTTGTCACATCAGATGATATCAAATTAGAGTCGATTGAAGAAGAAACTGAAGACGAAAAACTAGATCATGAATCGATTGAATTGTCTAGTAGCGAAAGATCAGCTAATGAGACAATCGAATTACTTAGCAGCGAAACATCAGATAATGAAACAATCGATAGCGCTCTAACTTTACTACATCCAGGAAGTCCAGACTTAGATAGTCTTGGAAATAGGAGATAGAGGTAAAAGATAATTACCTAAGCGCTTCAAAAGTGATTAGAATAAGTTAATTGCAGTGGTGTATTTGCGCTTGAAAATTGAAGTAGGTAGGTAGTTGCAGTGCCATATTGTACTTAAAGAGACACTACTTTTAAATTTTTAGTATATAGTTTAGATTGGCTACTTCGCCAATTGAAAGTGCTTTATCTGAATATCAGTCAAATGGCTGCTACTTAATTATGACTAAGCGGCAGCTGTATATGTAGATATGGCGTTTTGATGTGGTTTAATTTTTGATTTTTATAAGCGAAAGACTGAAAGGCGACTTTCAGCTTGTAGCTTGTGTGTCAGCTTTTACTTCAGATTTTAGCGGCTACCGAGCTAGAAATCAAAGTAGCAATAGCGATAGTAATAGTAATAGTAATAGTAATAGTAATAGTGATGCTTAAGTAGCTAAGTAGCTCATTAATATTAATATACAAATACTGTAATAAAAATATGATAGCTACATGAACGTAAGACAACGAAACAAACAAATGAATCAAAATCTAACTGAAGAATTAATATTGTATAGAAGTAGAAGTTGTAGGACGCTTAAGTACCAGCTAGCTCAGTATCATGTATCATTGCTTAATATTAATATTAATAATATTAATATTGTAATTGTAGTTCAACGTAGTTGTAGTTGTAGGATGCTTTTAACTAGATAGATAGTGTAATTAGTATTAGACTAAAATTATTATTATTAATATTGTAGGTATAGCGGTATAGCTACATGAAGTATGTACATATAGTTATGTTAAATTGTTATATTCTTATATTGTTATCATTATCGACTACGAAGCACTTCTTACTAGTACCTACTTCAGTACTAGTGACTACTTTAGGAAGTACTTAGGTACTACTTCTAGGTACTGTTGCTACTTCGGCTAACCAATAGCGCCACTTCTAGAAGTAGACGATGACTAATAGCTACCATAGGATCCAACCCCATGGGCATTAGGATCGTATATAGGCATTCCATTCTCATCGACAGGGTCAGGTGGAGGTATAGGCAAGAGCATACCAATGAGCCCACGTCTATTGAATGTCCACTTCTTTTTAATTTCAGCGATATCGTCTGAATTGAAATACAGAATACTCGTTATCACTGGCACTAATTTACATTTCTCTTCGTGGTTGCTCGATAATAAAAAGCGCTTCATAATATTCATGAGATAATCCATATTCAGCTTTCTACCTTCGCCCTTTACTTCCTTCTCTCTCTTCAAAGCATTTTCTAAATCACGAATGGTATCTTTCAATGCATTTTCTCTCTCCAATACTAGGGCAATTTCTTCTTTCACTTCCATGTATGATGCATTTAAGTTTGCATTTTCTTGCTGCAACTGATCGATATGAACCCTGAATTCATCCTCCGTTTTCTTCATTAACATGGACGTAGTTTTTCTCTTACTATGTGCTGGTGTAGCTGATAGTAGATCATCTCGATTCGATTGATAACGATTAAATTGATCCTCATATCTAGTATTGGCACTGCTGGTAGATTTTGTATTGCTACTGCCACTAGTTCTATTGTTATCGTCACCACTGTTTGCGCTACCACTATTGTCAATACTACTACTACTGCTGGTGATGGGAGGCACAGAAGATGCCTCAACAGCAACTGCAGTTGGCACAGTCGAGTCTGGCTCTGTAGACAACATTTGCATCGCCACTGATGTACCAGGTGGGGTTTTACTTTCTTCAAAACTTTGTTTCTGTTTTTCCAACCGTTCTTCATACTCCCCCCGAATTTTTGTAACTTCTTCTTCATTAAGTTTGGACTGACTCTCTATCTGTGTGGTAAGATCTTTCACCTTCCCATCCAATTCTTGGATCTTCACATTATTCTCACTATTCGTAGCCTCCAGACTTTGTAAATTCTCGTTTGCAATGCGTAAGTCTGATGCTCTAGAGTCCGAACTCTCTGTTTGGACTCTAACATCCTCCTCAAGAGTAGTGATTTTGGCCTCCAAATTCTCTATTTTATCAACGTATACACTGATATGACTTTCTTCTGCTTCTTGAGCTTTTTTCTTCATCTCTTGCTCATCTTTTGTCAATTTTTTCAACGCATGCTGAGCTCTTTCCTTGTAGGCAGCAAATTTTTTCTCATTTTCGTCGATTTCACTCTTCAAATACTCAATTTCATTCTCGTAACTCAGTTGTGACTCGGTCAACTTCCTCTGAAGGCTGACATTGATATATTCGTCACAATTGTTCACAACAACAGTGCCATCAGAACCCCATTTCGCTACAACGCTTTCTAGCACCCATCTGCATTTTTCCGAAGGTTCCTCATACACGAAGGCCCACCCTTCTTGATCCAGGAGCATCCGACTTTTAACGGTACAGGTAGAAGGTCGAGATGCATTTTGACTGGATGCTGCCTCTAAGGCAGCCTGATGATCCTCTTTCATTTTTGTTATATCTGCTTCTTTGTCCTCGGTGACTTTCTTTTGCTTTGTTAGTAGGACTTTCAATTTCTTGACCTTATCTGTAGATGTGGTTTCCTTTGATTCCAGTTCTTTGACCTGAGCAAGCAGTGATTCCTTATCTTTTGCTAGAAGAGCTATTGACTCCTCCAACTCAGTTATTTTCTTCGATTCCTCTGCGTCTTTAGATGCCTTGTCCGCTGTTTGAGTTACTGAGACAGCTGCTGCTTCATCTAATTTGGCTTGAGCCGTAGCCAATTCAGACTTCAACTCTCCCATTTCTTGCTCCAAACCCTCTACGACACTGTTCAGTTCATCAATCTCAGAATTTTTGGTTTTGTGATCCTTTTTCATGTCATTATTAGCAGCCTCCAAGTCAATGACTTGTTGTTGCAGAGCTGCCTTTTCGTTTTCCAACGCCTCCACAGCTTCTACAGATGCAAAATTGTTAGCATCAGTCTGTAGATTGACTTGTTGCGTCTGTGAAGCTTCTAACTGTGCCTCAACTTCTAATAACTTTCGTCTGAATTCATCTCCTTTTTCACGAGCATCCCCTGCTTCATTGAGAGCATCATCTAATTTTGATATATAATTCTCATTTTCAGTGGCGACTTCCTCGAGTCTCTTGGAAATTTCATCGAAAGCAGTGGACTTTTCATTCAAATTTTTATCCCTCTCTTGTATCATCTTCTTCAACTTCAGCATCTTTTGTTTGTTGGTCTTGTCTTCAGCTTCCAGTTTCGAAATAATCTCAATCTGATCAGCTGAAGTGGCTGATGATGCGGCAGCACTCGCTAATTCGGCCCTAACAGTCTCCAATGAATCTTGTGAGCCCTTCAATTGAGCTTGTAAAGAATCTAATTCTTCTTTCAGACTAGCATTCTCACTCTTCACTGCTTCCATACCTACCCGAGATTCAATCTCTGCACCCTCTAACACCGAGTTCGCCTCATTTTGTATCTTCTCCTTATCAGCACGTGTCTTGTCGAGTTCAGCCTCCTTCTTTTTTAGGGACTCTTTCAATTCAGAGACATTCTTGTTCGCCTCCTCCAATTCTGCAGTCGCATCAGATGCAGCAGCGGCGCCCGAAGCTGCTGATTTTTCTTCTGTCATTCTAGTTATTTCCGCATTCTTCTCCTTTATCTCCTCCTCTAAGCCTGCTATCACTTCATTCAACTCGTCCAACTCATGATTTGTAGTATCCATTGCCTTATTCAAATCCCTCAACTCAGATTGAACTTGCTCTATCTCCGCCCTCTGTGTCGCACATAAAGCTTCGGCTGCCTTCAATTTCTCGTCATTGGAGGCTGTTTGAGACATCTTCAGAGCATCGAGCTCCGCAGACAGCTTCGCGGAGAGCTCTTCTCTTTCAGCCAAGTCATGACCCGCCTTGTTTATTTGTTCCTTTGCATCATTGATTTCATGTTTCAATGCATCAAGAACAGCAGCGTGCTCCTTGTGAATTGACTCTATTGCAACAGAATGTTCTCCATGAGCTTTCTGATTTTTCATACCCAACTCCTCGACTTCTTCACTCTTCTTGGCATGAGACAGATTGAGATCCTCCAAAGTTTGCTTTGTTGTAGCCAAATCTGACTTCAGTGAGTCCATTTCTGCAATTTTTACATTCGCTTCATCAAGTTGCATCTGTAATGATGTAATCTCTTTAGACGACGATAAAGAATGCTGAGCCTTCAGTTCCGAAAGTTCTTCCTCTAAGCCAGAGCAAACATCTTCAGTTTCCGCTAGATTTTTCGTCAAAGAATCATAATCACTGTGCAACTTTGACACCTCAGCCTTAGACTTCTGTAACTCTTTCTCCAGCGCTTCCAGTTTCATTCCCTGGTCTGAATGTGAAGACATCAACTCCTCATACGCTTTCTCAATTTGAGTACTGGCCTCTTTATCATCATTCGTCTTTGTCTCAGCTGATGAAATGTACTCCCTTAGAATTGCATTGTCAGCCTTCGACTCCTCGATCTCCTTCTCCAATGAGGCTACCTTCTCCTCGGCTTGCGTCTTACTCTTCTCGGCAGATTTTAACTTTTCCAACGCAGTTTTACACGACGTTGTTAATCGTGTCTCTTTGTCTTCCTTTTCCTCAACGACAGTTTTCAACTCATCTGTTTTTGATTGAAGATTACTCTGAGTATTCTCTAGCTCAATCTTAAAATCTGATAATTTGTCAATCGCAGCTTGATGCTCCTCTTTCAATGTGACGATTTCTTG
>JACLAD010004352.1_pt1 | contig 12413 bp, 3 predicted proteins | sample 8027901 | NCBI WGS metagenome assembly JACLAD01 (sample SAMN15725071, study PRJNA655200) | protist metagenome | isolation source: fluorescence activated cell sorting (FACS) single amplified genomes of... | place: Spain: Blaines Bay Microbial Observatory, Mediterranean Sea | collected 2016-07-05
AGGATGCGGAACAATTGCGCCGAGATATGAATAAATATGAAAGTCTTTTAGAGGAAAGCCGTCGTAGTATTGCTAAGTTGAATGATATGCTTACACAAGAGAGAGACGAAAAGTTGAAGACGATGGATGACTATCGCCGATTACTCGAGAATAAAAATGATATGGAAGTGCAGCTACACAGCCAGATCCGAACGAACAAGGAGACAGTAGAGGATTGCAATGCTCGTTTGCTATCTATGCAGGTCGCATTGGAGGGCAAGAATCGAGAATTGAATGAATACCATACCACTGGTGGCGAGAAGCTGAACAATGTATACACAGAGCTACAACAGTCCAAACTAGCACACGAGCAGACTACACAAGAACACAGCTACTTGGTCAAGACTTCCAAGCAACATGAAGATAATCTCACCTCTCTCACATCCAAGCTGCAATCTATGTCCCAAGAATTACTTTTCATAAAAAGCGAAAAAGATGCTCTTCAACATAAGTTGTCCAATAGTGATTCTGCATTGAGTAATGCTCATAGTAATGTAAAATCTCTCCACGAAGTGAACAGTGAGCAAAGCAAGAAGATTGATGAGTTGATGAGGGATCTGAATGATACCAAAGCTGGGCATAAGACATCTTTGAATCAACTAGTGCGCGACCATCAAGACATGTTGCATCGCAAACTCAGTGAACATAACGATGCAACACGAGAGTCAGTGGCGCAACAATTGAGAGAAGTGCATAAGGAATCTAGTGAGGAGTTGATCAAAAAGCACATTATGATTGTGGATCAGCTTAGCAATATGCACACTTCGGAGATTGAAGAACGGGAAGCAGATATGGTGATTCTAGAAACGCAGCATGCAGATGAATTGGCATCTTTGGAAAGTGCTTTGAATGACAAAGAGCAAGAGTTTGAGGAGACAAAGAAACAGTTGCAACAACAATTCGAGAGTGATATGGAGCAACAAAAGGAACAACTGCGACAACTCATGGATACCTATGATCAAGAGAAAGGAGCATTGTCTTCAGAGAAGGAAAACTTGCAACAGGATTACGATAAGATGTCCGATAGTATGTCCACTTTGAAAGAGCAGCTGACAACGATGGAGAAGGAGAAGGAGACTGCTACTCAGGATTTAGAGAAAGCAAAGGAGCAGCTTTCTCAACTCTCTTTAGAGAAGGAAAGAGCGGAGGAGGAGCATACACAGCTCAATGATAGAATATCTGTTTTGGTGAAGCAGGTCTCTGACTTGAACATAATTCTGTCTAGTCATCAGACCAAGTTGTCTGAATATGAGGAAGAACACTTGCCGGCAAAGACTTTATTAGAGCAGCAAATTGAAAGTTTGAGCACACAACTGTCCACCAAGGACACCGAATTGGAGGAAGTGAGATCGGAACTCAAGGCGCTGCAGGGTGAACACAAGGGCTTACGGTCTGATCTTGAGAAGCAATTAGTCGACAAAGAGACTGCGTTGGAGAATTTAGGGGAAACAGTGACTGATGGGCAAAAGACGATCGAGCAACTGAAGGAGGAAATCAAATCAATGGAAACGACTAAACTACAGCTACAAAAGAAGTTGCAACAGACAATGACGGAGAAGCTAAACAATGAGAGACAATTGGAGCATGAGAAAAATGAGCGAGACGACCAAATTAACGTATTGAAGTCGTCTGAAGACTCATTGAATAAACAGGTAACAGAGCTTGAACAAGCAAAAGAAGTGTATACCAAAGAAAGGGTAGAGATGCAAAAAGTGATCGACGAGAAGGTTGTATTAGAGAGACAGATGAAGCAATTGACTGAAGAGAGTGAGGAGCAGAAGAGGAAGCATGGGTTGGACATTGAGACACTACAATCTTTGGAGAAGGATCTTGAGAAGAGAGATAAGGAGCTGAAAGAGTATCAGTCGCAAGCGACGACTGCGGAGCGCAATCTAAAAACTAATTCGAAGAGAATCGAAGAACTCGAACGCGCTTTGTCTCTCAAGGAAGAGACCTTGACTACTACCAATGAGCAACTTTCTGCATCAACACAAGAGAATTCTCTACTGAATCACCAATTGGAATCCTTATCATCCTCCGAAGTGAAATTGCAACAAGAGGTGCAAAATAAAGACACGAAGCTTGCTTCTTTGAGTACAAGAGTCACTTCCCTCCAAACAGAATTGGATTCACAAAGAGAGAAATATTCCCAAATTCACGATGAGAAACATCGTGTATTACAAGAATTAGAGGAACACAAAGTTAGTTTGGATGACCATCGTATCGAGATTCAGAAGCATATCAAAGATTTGGACACCCACAAGACTCTGTTAGATGAGCACAGGAATGAAGGTGCCGTACACAAACAAGCTCTGGGTCACCACAAATCTCTAGTGGAACGACACAAAGAAGAGTATAACTCCTTAAAAGACGAACTGGAGTCCCATAAGAACAAGCACGCGGAAGAGATTTCCAAGTTGCAAGACATTCATAATGAGACTGTAGTGAATACTGTCACTACAATGGAGAACAAGATCAATCGCTTGGAGAGTACTATCAAATACCATGAAGAGAAAGCGAAGGAGAAAGACGACTACTATGGTGACAACATGAAGAAATTGCAGATGAAACACTCTGATGCTTTGGAAACGCACAATCGGGCCATTCAGGAACATTTATCTGCAGAAGAGCTATTGTGGAAGGAGAAGGAGACGTTGAAGCAAGCTCACAGTGAATTGGCTAACAAGCACCAGGAGTTGCAGACCAAGATCCATACATTGGAGACAGAGCAATCTCTGGCGAAACAATCTTTTGATAGACAGTTGATTCGTGCACAGACAGATGCAAAGATGGCTAGCGAGGAGTTACAATCTCTACAGTCTGACTACGAGAAGATGGAGAAGTCTTATACAACTTTGCAAAGCAAGAGCAAGTCCATGTATGATGCCAAGGATGAAGAGCGACACAAGGTGATGGAAGAGAACGAAACCTTGAAAATCAACGAAAAGAAACTGAACCGACTGATCCAAGAAAAAGAGAAGGACATATCTCGCAATGAAGAAGAATGGCAATTGCAGCGTCAACAGCTACTGGACGATGTGTTGCAAGCAAATACAGCGAACAAAGTATCGTCGGACGATGCCAAGAGGCGGTATGAAGTAGCACTACAAGATGCAGAACAGCGCTATCAAGATGCCATGAAACAACTCAATGACGCGGTAGAAGATCGAGAATCCATGATTGAGAAGCTTACTACTATTCACAACAAAACGTTACAAACCAAAGAGAAGGATTACTTGAATACCATCGAAAGTCTGCAACATGGCGAGACGGAGTTGAGGCAGCAATTGGCTACCATAAGGTCCAACAACACCTCTCTTAACAGTAATGTCGAGACACTCCAGGACGAAATCACCAGATTGAATAACAAGGTGAAACTGGAGCACTCCAAGGAGGAGAGATATTCCGAGAGGGTGTCTTTGTTGGAGAATCAATTGGAGAATGTGAGATTAGAAATGGTGGTGAAACAACAAGAGATGGATGAAGTCAAGGCAGCTTCTGTGGCGATCAATAAGAAGCTAGTGAGTGCACAACAAGAGATTAACACATATACATCTGACATAGAGTCGTCCAAGATGAGCTACATGACCATGAAACAGAGACTCGAGCAAGAGTTGCAGCAAGCCCACCTTTCCTTACAAGAGACCTCTCAGCAATATGAAAATGTACGCACAGAAAGACATGGCGACCACAGCAATATTCAGACATTACATGCACATATCGCAGGACAGACAGATACGATCAACAAGTATCGCGAGCAGACCTTTAAGTTGGAGAGTGTGATCCAAGAGCTTCAGAGAGAACTGTCTTTGATGCGCAATCTGAACCTCTACAACTCCACCAAGCAGCAAGAGACACAGCACTTGGTCACAGAGCCTACTAAAAAGGTAGCGCCTGACACATACAGCCAAGCAGCATATAGTCAAGCAGCCTACAATAAGAGTCAAAGTGGGACAGCCTACAAGAGTACGAAGGTGGCCATGGATGACACATCCTCGTCTTCGTCTTCTTCTTCGAATTCCGCATTCAATTGGAGTAACCAGCCCCATGGAGCACACTTAGTGCCCAATGCGGCCATGGTAAACATTTTACAGCATCAGCCAGAGCCATGCCACCACGTGTCTGTCAACATGAACCCTTTCTCCGCGCAAGAGCTGGAGTACACTCAACCGGGAAAGGGTAAGAGTAAGGGGGCTAGTGGTGCCACTCCGTTTGATGACCACAAGGTTAAAGCGAATGCAGATGCGAAGACTCCGGGGGCCATGTTAAGGGAAGAGTCTACTTCCCATACTCTTACTCATACTGTAGCAGATATCGAGCCAGGAACCACAGTGCGGTATGGCAGTAAGAACTCAAACAGCACTTCTAGCAATGAGCATACGATTTCAAGGGAATGCACAATCAACCCTTTTGACGCAATCATTGCACACACCGCATTCGATGACGATGTGCAAGATAGCAATCGAGTTGCTGGCGCGTCTCCCGTAGACAAGCGAGTGTTCAACTCCGCCAAGGAGCAAGAGAGAGGCAGCAACGTGTTACTCACAGATTTTGGCTACGGTAGTCCCGCAACCATCTCCTCTAGAAGATGCAATTATAGTAGCAAGACCCATGCCTCGACGAAAACAAGTATCGGCGGTTTCAAGAGTGAGTCTTATTTCCAGAGATCTGACAGCGATAGCGATTAGTATTGAAAGATTAAATTAAAAGCACATCTCACGAAAGTGCCCAGTTGAATCAATTGAAGCAGACACAGAGATTGATCGAAGAAGTTGAGGCGTTTAAAATATAACTTCTTTATGTACATTATTGTTGATAGTGTAACTATATATAATATATATACTTTTCCAGGATAATTCTATAATGTATTTGGTGTGACGATGGTCACACACTTTGTGTCTGATCTGAGCCCTACAAGCCTCCTCTCCCTCGACCTCTTCCTCTTCCTCGGCCTCCACTAAACAATGCAGCGCCACCTCTACTCGTGGCGAACGTACCTCCTAGTCGAGCCATTGCCTGAGACTTCTGCTTCTCATGCTCTTCCTTGGCACTCTGGGCTTGTTCCTCTTCTGCCAACTCTTCAGCGCTCATTTTGGCACGTCGTTGTCGTTCCAAGGCGGCCTTCTCTTCCTCTTCTTGTTCTGCCATCTTCCTGAAATGTTCAGCATTCTTGTTAGCAATAGCATCTGTGGTATCCCTTGTTGTAGTAGACGACAAACTCATCACCGTTGGTGGTTTGCCTTTCATTTCTCCATTTCCTGGAGGAGGAGGTGGAGGGCCAAGTGAACCTCCTTGGGCACTCAGACGACGTCCACCACCCGGTGGAGGAGGCGCAAACACACCTCCAGGTGCACCTCCTTGTTGAGACAAACGTTTCTGAGGAGACACGCCCGGTGGAGGTGGTACACCCGCTTCACTACCCAGACTTGGACGTTTTGAAAGATCGGGTGGAGGTGGTGCATTCACTGTTCTAGTTCGACCCGATATGGGGCGATTCTCTACGATTCTGGTGCTAGCGGGAGCAGTGTTTCCACCGCCAGGTATGCGGAAAGTGTTCAATTCGTACTTAGGAGGCATGGGAGCGCCATCCTTTTTGGCTTCTCTTTCTTTGCGCTCCCGTTCCTCTTTCTCCTTCAATTCCTTCAGTTCACGAGCTTGTCGTTCCCTTTCCTCTTTTTCTTTTCTTTCCCGTTCTTCGATCTCTTTGCGCTCTTTTTCTTTACGCTCTTGCTCTTCACGCTCTTTACGTTCCCTTTCTTTACGCTCTTGGTCTTCACGCTCTTTACGTTCTCTTTCTAATCGTTCTCTCTCTTCTCTTTCCTTGCGCTCCTTCTCCTCTTTCTCCTCCTTTTCTCGTTTTTCTTTCAATTCCATTGCCGCAATCTCTTCAGCATTGATCGCATCCGCAGGAATGGTATCTCTATTCAGGGTGACACTACTTCGATTCACCTCAGGTGCCGGCTTCTCCCATGCAGATTCGCCAGTCACAGTGTTGTAGTAGTAAGTCTCCCCATTGTCTTGCATCTCCAACCAAGGATCCTCCTCCTCTACCACAACATTTGCACCGTCATTAGGACGTTCAAAGTAAAATGTTTTGATTAATTTCTGACTAGAAGCATCGTTGTGAGCTGTGGAAGTCACAGCCGTCCAAGCGTTGCTACGAAGGTACACAAGGATATTCATGAAACTATCGCTGCTGCCATCGTCGCACTTGTACTTAATATACTGGTCACTGCCAGATGTAGAGGCACTAAATTGCCCGGAATAAGTAGGAGGCAAAAATAGCGTAGATTCCACGCTACGATCAACGAAGAACTCTAGTTTGCGGTGACCGATCTGAGAAAAAGTCAAGATATTCATCTTGTCGCTTGAATTTTTAATCCAAGCACCCAGAAAACGCAGACACCGCTGCAAAAAATTCAGCACAAAATTTTACGTGAGTGATTTACCGGGTGGCGCGACAATCTTTTGCGAGAGAGAGAGAGAGTGGTGGCGACGCCAGAACACTGTCATGAAAAGAGCCATTCGTGATGATTCAGAGTTTGGAAGCAAAAACTGCATTCGGTTTTTGATACTGTTATTCGTGTGTAGGTTGCTCACGCTAGCAATGGGAAAAAAGGAATTTATTACTATTATTATTCTCCTTTATTATTAGAAGTACACAAATATTACAACGATACAGTGTATATCGAGACCTAGGCCATCGGAATATTTTCGGTCTAGTTCAGTAGCGTGATCGCAAACGCGGACCAACCTACATCCTCTGCTGAAACCTTGATCCATCCTCAATCCATGCATCACGTAAATCCTGAGCCCACTTGTGGAAAAACAGCTTTTTTATGTGAAACTGCATACCGGCAGACAAGCACGGCTCATCCGTCCGCAGCAAGATACATCGTCATTCAAGGCACTCGTAGTAGAGATGATCGATCACGACTCGAGTGATCTCATTTGTGATGACGCTCCCTCTCTCGCTCTCTATCTTCTCTATTTTTCCTTCTTTTGCACTTCGAAGAAGCTAGGATCCAGGATAACGTTCGTTAGAAGGTTGTATTTGTTGAATCCTGTGTGAATAAGACGATCGTCTCTCAGTGTAATGAGTTCAGGATCAATACCTCTGTATGCCTCGCGATCATACCCATAACGAGCCCGCGGATTGCCACCAGATCTTCGCATCCCAGTTTTAGCGATTCAATTATAGTTTTGAATATCAACGAATTTTTTTGACACCAACCTTTTGGCTTTTAGTGTTGTCCAAAAAATTTCGCATCTGATTGATCGACCCCGCGGTTTCTCCCTTCAAATGGCGCCATCTTCATCTCATTCCAACGCTTCATTTGAGACATACGGGTAAGATTCCATATCGGATCTTTCACTGTATAGATAAATACGATCGTACTAATATCCTAGTATAGATCATGGCTCAAGATGACGACAGTAACGATTTAGTGGTACTAAAGTGTAATATTCACCTGCCTGATTCTTCTGTGTTTTCTTTGTCCATTACCCCTAACGAGACCGTTGAGACACTTGTTGTGACTTTCTTGGAGTACAATGAGACGTATTGCTACACCAGTTTCGGATTTAAATTAATGACAGACGGTGAAGACGGCGAATTGTTGAACGATTATTTAGAAATTGGTAACTACTTGCTTGAGACGCCTGATGCAGCTCCTGTGATTGAACTGAAAGTAGTGTTATTGGATTACACTGTCAAGAAGATTCGCGACCATGTGCGCCGCACGCGTGATTTTATTACATCTTCTTCCAATATTCGTCAATCGATTCATGATATTGTCGTGGATTCTAAAGCAGGTGAAGCTGGCGAAGAAGAGAAGAAAGGAGATAGTGTTCCTGAATCTAATAGCGTGGATAGTAAGAAAGACGCCAAGAAGGCTAAAGAGGAAAAAGAGAAGAAAGAGAAAGAGTTGGAGAATGGGAAGGATCTTACAAATGGCTTGTTAACATCTGTCAAGACTCCTGTTGTCATGAGTCGTTTCTTTGATGAATTGCTTATGAGACATGCTTCAAAGGAGAGCAAGTCTTCTCCTTCCACTAATAATAGTATTGATGACAGCAATGCAGAGAAACGTGCTCCCAAGATGTTCGAAGCTGTCAAGTCCATTATGGAATCTGGGTGGAGTCCGCCAAGCGCTGCTCGACGTATGCACGGAGATATGCTTTATTTGGAAGTAGTGACTGCTACAGAAGGAGTGCTTCATATCACATGTACAAGCAAAGGGTTCTTTGTGAACCGATCTTCGAGAAACTTCTTCGATCCTCGTCCTAGTGCTTCGAATCCAGGATTCTCACATTCGCTATTCGATACTTTGTACAGTGTGTTGCCTACTTTCCGCAAATCTGTTTTACAAAACAAAGAAAAGAAGAGCGGGGAGGGACATGATTCTAGCGAAGCTGTTAAAAACGACAAGGCATTGGATTCGTTGATGTCCTTATACACTACAGCTGAACCAAGTGACGTGAGTTTGACTCCTGGCACCTTGCAATGGAACACACCTCCTACCTCCATGATTGCTAGCAAAGACAATACAAACACTGCTTACGACATGTCCCGTACTCAGGAGTCTATTTTGGGCCCTCTGGCTAAGATGAGCATCATGGAAGAGAAAGGACCTCCACGTGAATGGAACGAGGATTTGCAAGTTGCAAGAAGTATCAGTACGGAAAGTAGAGAAAGTCGTTTATTTCAAGCGAAATTACTAGCCAAGACTATTGCTGACTTCGAGATGGTCTGTAAGCACACTGTAGTGGATATTGTAGAAGGCAATATTTCTCCTTATAATCCCGTAGATAGTGAACAATCGCAAGTGTTCTTGTATCAAGGCGTATTTTTTAGCGGTGCAGTGGATCAAAAAGAATCTTTCAGAATCAGCGAAGGAGATGTCGCAAGTCGTAAATATGCTGCTCATGATTTGGACAACCAGAAGAGAATTCTAAGCTTCGATATTGATGGTCTATGCCACGTACTGCAAATGATTGTAGACTACAAGGGAAGAAGATTCATTGCTCAAAATATCATCCCTGGTATTCTAAATCCATCTGGCAGTGTGGCTGGAGCAACTCGGCTATTGTATGGCACATTGGACCAGGGAAATAGAATGAAATGCAAAACCAATGCCTTGAAAATGATGGAAGAAGTGGCCTCTAAATTCTATTTACCCAAGAGAACGATTCCTGCACGACTTCCTTCTGATGGAGTAACTGCTGATGCAGCACGCAATCCTGCAGAAGATGCCATGGCGACTCAAGCAGCTGCCTTAGGAGTAGAAATGACTGCAAATGCAGTGCGTGAAGATGAAGAAGACGAAGCTGTACCTGTAGATAGCGAGAACATCCCTCACTATGGCCCTATTGAGTTCAAGCTCATTGAAGGCAGTGATAAGCGAATCTATGCTCTTGAAGCTTGTCGTTTGACTCCTAGAGATGCCAACTATGTCTCTATCTCAGGTACTAGCATGATTAGTGATGATTTACTCACAAAGCATGTAGATGGCAACATAGCCAAGGCTTACTTGTTGAGACACGAATTGGTGGAATCTTACATGAACCACAAATTTGAGATGAAGCGCAATGAGGTCATTACTCGATATACCAAAGATGTGGCTCTAGATGAGGCAGAAGATAAGGACACTGTGCCTGAATCAGTTGCTGTCACCAAATCCAGTGGAAATACAGATGCTACAGAGGGCGAAGAAGAAGCTGCTGCTGCTGCTGCAGAGAGTGAGGCTGACATTGCCAAGAAGGAAGCCAAAGCGAAAGCTGAGAAAGAGAAGTTAGAAAAGAGAACTAAGGCTATGTTGGAAGCCAACAAAGAATTGCAAGCGTTGAGCAAGGAGAAGGTGAATGAGGGATTCGTATTGAATCCCAATGTCTTCTTTGACGAACGTGTTGTAGCAGATACTGATCCTGCAGTAGTCAAGAAAGATGAAGAGATAGTGAGAGAGCTTTCAAAGTTTCTTTATGAAAGTGTCTTGCCGAGCATCTCCCGTTCAGTGCGCAAAGAAGAATCGAATCCATTGGACAATGCTGCTATGGTGAATATCTTACATTCTCAGGGAGTCAACATGAGATATCTAGGTAGACTGGCACATATTGCACGTGAAGAAGAGATGGATGATTATGCCACTATGCTTGGCCCTGCAGTACCTATCTATAGTATGCCCAAATATTGGAGAAATATGATAGAAACGGAGATTGTAGCTAGATGCGTCAAGATCTATGTGAATCAGTTGTTCGCAGAATCTGGAGACATGAGGGATGCTCCTGCAGCGACTATTGCTTCAATCTTGAATATCTTATTAGTATCTGACACTAACTCAGAGACTTCAGCCGACTTACAAGATGACAACAAGTCCAAGGCAGATCAGAGTCAGATCTCTTCTGCCACAGATAGTAAAAGTAAGAAGAAGAAGAACAAGAAGAGTAAGGTGAAGAATGCAAAGACCGAGAATGAAGAATCCAACGAGTCTGTAAGTGTGCCTCCAATTACTTACAATGCCATTTCTGACAAGGCACAAGTCATTAAGTCTATTGATAAGATTATGAAATCTCGTTTCTTGTACAGCTTTGGAGATCTATTGAGTACATGTAAATCCGATTACGAGCAGTATCATCCTCAAAAGGGTGCCAAGAAGGAGGAAATAGATGGCAAAGCCGCAAAAACCGACGAAATGGAACTCACAGAAGAGCAACAGAAACAGAAAGACGCCAAAACGCGGATCCTCTTGAAAGAGAGCGAGACTGATGTGGATAGTATCTGTAACACGCCTCTAGGTGACCGTCTGTCTCGCTTGTCAGTATTGCGAAGAATCTGCCAAGTTATTGGTTTAAGAGTTATTACCAAGGACTACGACTTCCAGGCTACTGTTTCTAGCCATGACTTGTCGAAAGGCGTATTCTCTACCGACGATATTATGGGATTGGTGCCTTTATTTAAGTCTTGCGAGCCAACTGTACCTATGAAGGATATTGGAGAGCTCATTATTGAGTCTCAAAACTTGATGCAAACAGCGGATGTACGCGGTGCTTTTAGCAAGGCACAAGATGCACATAATCTGATTATGCAAGTAGCAGGTCCTTCACATAGAATTGCAGTAGACACTCAAGAATTGTTATCCAATATCTTTATGAATGTAGGTGATCTGAAGCCAGCTATTGAATTACATCAAAAGAGTATGGCCACACTGGTGACACTGGAAGGATTGGATTCCAATAGAGTCGTACTTGGCCACATTACGTTGGCACAATTGCATATATCAATGAAGGACTTTCCACAAGCTATCAATCACTTCAGATCAGCGTTATATTCTATCGCTCTCATGGGCGGCCGCGACCACCCTGTTAATGCAAATATTTACCAGAAGATTGCTGAGGTTTTCATGGTGTATCCGATTTCTGAGACAGGAGAGCTTCGAGAATCGGCAGATCTGAACTTCTGTCTACGACTATTTGATGCGGCTCGTTCGATGAGTTCAGGATTACCTACCAAGGCAATGCTAGGCATCTCTGTTGCAGATATTTTCAAAGCAGTGAATATGTACACTGAGGCATTGACTGAGCTAAAGAATTCGCATGCCATTTTGTCTGAGATCTTTGGAGAAGGAGACCAGAGAACTGAGCACTTGAAGAAGGAGATCCTGGGCCTCAGAAGAAAGGTCACTGAGATTGGTGTGCTTAGAGCCAGAAAGGCACAACAAGATGAAGAGCGTAAGTAATCCTCCTACGATAATCTCCATTCGTTCACTTTCCTTTTATGTCGAGACTAACGCATTTTTACTATCTTTTTACTCGTAATTACTTCAAATCACAGGACGTAATATTGAAGAGCAAGCCCGACACTTGGAAAAGCAAAAGAAGGCCCGAGCTCTGAAGGCACAGAAGGATGCCTTGGCTAATCGTAAAAGAAATGCCAGACGTTAAAAAGGGACTATAATTTAAGGCGCAAATATTGTACAGATAAAGGTAATGATTACATGTTTCAACATCATTTTTGCAATTTTACAGAAAGAAATACACACATCTGCTATTATTGTCTATACTTGGGATGTAATGATAACATCATAAATAATCGGAATTAGAACCGCCATCACCATAAGACTACACTTACACTCGTCACCAGTTGTTGAGATCTACATTATCTGCGGATTTCATGCGGTCCTGAAACACTGTCTCCAGCTTCTTCTGTTGCTTGACCACTCGCTTGCTATCACCAAATGCGTTGTTTGCATCGTTGAAGAACTGGTCCACTACTGCTTGCGACTCTTCTTGCTCATCTATTTCGACATCTTCGAAATAGCGACTGCCCAAACCAGCCTTTTCTCCACCTATCCGCACAGGATCAATTCCTTGCTGTG
>JACLAD010008279.1_pt1 | contig 12413 bp, 19 predicted proteins | sample 8027901 | NCBI WGS metagenome assembly JACLAD01 (sample SAMN15725071, study PRJNA655200) | protist metagenome | isolation source: fluorescence activated cell sorting (FACS) single amplified genomes of... | place: Spain: Blaines Bay Microbial Observatory, Mediterranean Sea | collected 2016-07-05
GGAGTAGAATTTAATTCACCTTTATCATCAAGATTTCTTGAATAGAACTTATATACAATACCATTTGTAAGTATTCCGAGTTTTGATTCTTTATGAAAATTATAGTAGGATGATAATTGATTGTAGTTTTTTTCAGATAAGGTTGTATTTGCCTTTTTACATTCGATTAAAATTGAAGGCTCTCTCTTATCGATAAAAATGACCATATCAACCTTCTTAACTTTACCTTTTTCTTCTTTAAGACTGTATTCATGTGTATAATCGTCCATTTCTTTATAACCAAGAATTTTAAAAAATGGTTCAACTAAGTAGTCTCTTGTTTTAGTTTCATCATCACTAAATTTTATAGCTTTATTGTAGTCCCAATTATTAATAGATTTCTCTATTTTATTAGCTATCTGTCTTATTTTAGATTTTTCCATCACTTTTATCTTTATTAATTAATTCAACAAATGAAGCACTTATAATACCAGTTGGAACAGCTACAACACCAACGCCAATTAAAGATATAATTGTACCAAAAATTTTACCACCAATAGTTACTACAAATATTTCTTCAAAATAAACTCCTGTTAAAGAAGAAACAGACCACCAAAAAGAATCCATTATACTTGCAAATTTTTCTGGTTGAACAGGATTCTCTAAGTAATATATACCTGTTGCAGAGAAAAAAAGTAAAATAAAAGCAATAAAGAAAGTAAGATATAGTTCTCTTCTAACATTAAAAATTCCTTCTGCTAATAATTGAAATGACCTATTAAACTTTCCTAATTTTAAAATTCTGAAAACTCTAAATAACCTAATAACTCTTATGAATCTTCCATCAAACCCAATTAATGATTGAAAGTAGAAAGGTAGTATAGCTAATATGTCCACTACACCGTAAAAAGATTTGTTATATCCCTTTTTCTCTTTAATAGAATTTATAGTTCTAATTATATATTCAAGAGAAAAAATAGTAATAGAAAAATATTCAAATATTATAAGATAATCATTGGCAATTTCCTTGAATCCTTCATCAGATTCTAAAACCATTGCAAGTAGATTTACAACAATCAGTGTATATACAAATTTTTCAAAATATTTATTTCCAACTAACTTCATATTGTATTTACAATTTAGTCAATTTTATTAAAAACCTTTTAATCAGTTAAATAAGTCGGAATTAACTAATACTAACTTGCCCTAAAATCTATATCATTTAAACCATCATATAATTTCTCAGATATTAGCTTGCCATCCATATCATAGAGTCTTACGTATGACTTAGGTTTTTTATTAAGAGCTATATAGTCTTCAATTCTCATTTATAATATCTCCTATTAAATCATCTATTTCAGACTTAAAAAGCTCCCCTACTTCAATACTTTGAGATGTCCTTGGCGCCAATATGTATGGAATTAGCTTTAAATAGATATCACAGAATTCTTTTGGTGATAGCTCCTCAAGCATATACTTTAATTTTTGGCGATTTTCTTTTAGGATTTCAAATATGAAACTTCTTGTTCTAACTGTTACTTTAGAAGGACCTCTCTTAGATATCTTTCCTGCTTTACTTGCTGTGTCTGAATTGAATTTACCCATGGTTATATATTGTTAAATTAACTTAGTAGTATATGCTTTACTCTTTAGACCTTGAGCTTTAGATATAGGTAGCCCTAAGCTACCCATCTAAGTATGCTTTGACCCTTTGAGCCTTTCGCATTTAGATAATAGACTTTACTATAATTAGTCTATCTCAACATTCCACTCGTTATAGCGAGAACACAGCTTCGTTGTCTTTAGGTTGAAGCGATAGTGTCTGTGCTTTCCATTGTACCATCTTTAATATCTTCTGCCCCAATCGAGTCGATGGACGCGTAAAACAAAAGGGTTTGTATAATTCTTTCTTTCTTCTCTCTTTTGTTTTTCATAATTAATTAGTTTAAATAACCTGAAACACCTTTTCTTTAGACTGTCTATAGGCTTTTAAGTCATCTAACTTAAACTCTCTATTCTTTCCTGTCTTGAAATAGGGTATTTCACGCTCTGAACACTTGTTTGCAAGAGTACTTGTAGATATGTTTAAGAAATCAGCAGCTTCTTTAGAATTGAGCCTTTCTTTTAGCTCATAGAACTTCTCTGTTCTTTTTAAAATATTAAAAACCACAGCTTCTAAAACACCTGGATTTGATATTAAAACTCTCTCTACTTGTTGGTCTGTACAATTACAGTCGTTCATGCTGTAAATGTAATAAAAATAACTTGAAATTTACTTCAACTATTTCATATAAGTTATTAACATATAGTGTTTTAAATAAAATATTCTTTACTTTTTAAAATATATTTTAAAAGTGAAAAATTATTATATCAAACACCTACCACCTAACCTTATTTCTTGTTTTTTCAATCTTAAAATTAGCTTTGATTCCTTTCTTATCTAATTTAGTCCAAGGAGACCTCAAATAGACTTGTTCTGCACAATTATGATATATGATTGCGTCAGTCATTCCAAATCCAACTGGAACATTTAGGTTTTCAAAAGTAACTTCAATCGTTAGCTTTCCATTAAAATTTGCCATAGTAATACAATTTTTTAGTTAAACAAAAATTGCAACAAGTTTGAGATTTCTCGAAAATTTGAGATTTAATCTCCACATTCTAAACCACCGTGCATCGAGTGTCGGTTGGTACGCATTGCGTTCTTGATGCTATACAAATTTACAATATATTTTAATTACATTAGATATGAATAATATTATGAATACAAAAGAAGCAAAATCAAAACTGAAGTTATATCTAATACTAACATTAGTCTTTTGGCTTGGACTTCCCCTTTTAGGCTTTATAATCTTTCAGATATTTAATATTCCTGACTCACCTGCACTTGAAACAGGAGTATCTGGCTTTTTTGGAGTAATTGGCCTATTATGGTTAATTGAAACTTTTAAGTCAACTAAAGCAGTTTATATTATTATAAAATCAAAGTTGAAGAAATAGGTCAGTTAGATTCATAGTATTCAATATACCTGTATGTATTAACTTTTCTATCAGACCTATAATCCTCTGGATATTCGGTTATACAATTTTTTTCGACCAAATTCTGATACTTGTCATAATAATAATCACAGGTTATTTTAAGCGTTAAGTAATCTTCAATTGAACTTAATTTATTTCCAAGTTGGTCATATAGATATAAGAATTCTTTTTTTTTCTCATCATTATTTGAGTTAAGTAATTCCCTGACAAGATTTCCATTATCATATGAATACAACTTCTCTTCATTAAATCTACCATTTAGTAGGTATGTTTCATTTAATAGGTTTCCTTCTTCATCGTAACTATATAAAGTCTTTGTAATTCTATTTTGTTCTATACCTGTTTGGCTAATCAAAATATTGTTTTCGTAATTATATTCTATTATCCAATCTCCTTTTGTGGCTCCTTCGCCATTTCTAAAACTCTTCGATGTTGATTTAGTTTCCAATAAATTATTATTATCATCATAAGAATAAGTAAATCTTTGGCCAGGCTCTCCGTATTGCAACCAGTTTTTTTCAATCAAATTGTTGTTCTCATCATAATAATAAAACGTAGTAAAACCTTCCGTAAAATCATCATTGTAATCATTGTCATCATAATAATATAAAACTTCTTCATTTAGATTATTATTCTGGTCGTAAGTAAAAGTTTTAATTTTATTAACAGCGTTATATTCCAAACTATATTGTTCAACTATTTTTCCATCAAAATTATATAAGCTACTGGTTGCTTTATTAAGAATCCTGTTGGTTGGAGAGTCTTCCTTTGATAAATCATATTCAGCTTCATAAATAGATTTAATCTTTGGCCCATCCTCTTGATTTTCAATGTTTGGTTGATTATTACAAGCAAAAATCAATAATGATAATAATAGTAGTCTCTTCATACCTCTAAGTTAAGAGTTTTAAAAAAATAATAAATAGAGAACCAAAGTAATAACACTACTATATGCTAATGCAGGATAGAGAGGTGTATGGTATCCCTTGATTTTATTAAAAATAAGTCTTATAAAGATACTTAAAACTCCCCCTATCATTGCTATTCCTATCCACCCTAACGTTAAACCAATCCACCAAACGCCTGTTTTGAACCAAACTGAAGAAATTGATATAATTGAAAAGAAAAACCAAAACCTTTGAATACTATGCTCAGTCATATCTCTAATTTAAGATAATTTATTAACAACTTAATTTATAGAAACATACGGAGAAATAATTCGGTAGATATTTGTAGGTAAAATAATTTAACCCTTTCTTAAGTCAATAAAATCAATAGATAAGAAAAACCGTTACTTTCTGTATTGGTAAATGAATTAAATTAATGATTATCAGTTAATTACTTAATTAATTTTTCCAATTTTAGATAGGTTACACTTCTCCAAATCCATTCTAATGGACCATATCTGTATTTTTTGAGAAAATAAATAGAAGCTATCATTTGAAGAAAATAAATTAACAATCCTATTATGATTAGGCTAAAATTACCAAACTTACTGAAGAATGGTCCTAATGCCCATGGTGCAAATAACACTAACCCAAAAACACCTTGAAGTGTATAATTTGACAGAGCTGTTCTACCATAAGGTGATAAAGAATTTAGTATCGATTGAATCCTAGAATTTTGATAAAGCACAATGAATCCAAGACCTAAAATAAAAGATGAAACAACTAACGAAGAATCCTGCAAAGCTTTTACAAAAATTAAGTTATTGTCTATAAGGTTGTTTCCAGGAACAAACAACAATCTAGTATTGGTATCTGGAAATTGATTTAATAAACATGTTAATCCAATAAAAGATACCACAGACAAAAGCAATAGTCTAAATGTTAGTTTCTTGTTATCACCTAGTTTTTCAAGATATTTTGAGCGTCCAACCAAATAACCAATTATAAAAATTCCTAATGTTAAGTATCCTCTTCCAAACATTCCAAACTGGTAGTTTATCTTTCCGTTAAGTCTCGATTGATAATTATGTTTAACAGTATTTATTAAGCTAGGGTTTTCAAGGTGTTGAGGTGTTTCCCTATTATATCTATTTGAGCTCCTATTCTCTTCAATAATCTCAGTAGATACACCCTTATTATGATTTATAGTTTGATAAACCCTTGGGCCACCTGTAATAAGTAGAGCAGTAAATAGTATTAGAATGTATTTGTTAATGTTTTTTATAAATAGAAGAATAATTCCAAATATTGCATAAACAGATAAAATCTCAACATTATAGATTGAATGAATTAAAATACCCAGCAGAAAAAGAAAAAGCATTCTTCTTGTAAAGAAACTGTTAAAACTAATATTCTTGGATTGCGCACTTTTCATTTGAATATAGAAACTAACACCAAATAAAAATGCAAAAATATTTATAAATCTTCCTATTACAATATTATAAGCGAACCATGTAGATGATGAATCTAATAATGGTAAATTAAAATAGATTATATCAGCTTGAATATTTTGAATTCCAAATTGCTGAATCATATGAATTATTATAACTCCAAGCAAAGAGAATCCACGTAATGCATCTAAAACTTCAATTCTTTTCATCTATAAATTTAGTAATCTAAAGTTAACAATAGTTTATTTTTCATGTAGAAATACGTCGAAACCCCTCCTACTCTAATAATAACTAGTTGATTTTAAACATTATCAGCTAAAAAAGATATATTGTATTGGGAAGTAAGTAGGTTTCACTATCATTTATCAAAAAAGGGTTTTTCATACCGAAGTAGTGCAACTGCACCACCTATCAAAACAGGAAATATTAAATCATCATCCCAAAACCCTTCTAAGGATTTGGATATTATAAGTTGAATTATCAATAGAAAAATTATCATAGCCAAACCACCTGATAAAAAAATCATAAGATTTCTCAATGATAAAGCTGCTTTTAAAATTTTTTTCATATCTCTAAAAAATATATTCAAATAAAGCTATACCAGCCTTTCCTAAAGCGAAACCAAACGAAATTAAAACCAAAGTCCAAATATTTTTTTCAGTCATTGTGGCGTCATCTTTCCATCTGCCAACATAATCCTTAAATGGATTTCTAATTTTAATAATACTTTAAGAATTAGTCTTTTCATAAATACAATATAAAAAAAACCCCCACTTTTAAAAAAAAAGCCCTAATTAAAGGGCTTCTTTATTAAGCATCTAATTATAAGCTTTAATTAGAAGTCTTGTCCAAGATTGAGTAAATTCGGAAATTTCAGCTGTTACGTTAAAAAACTCTCCAAAAGCTTGACTCTCTGAATCATTTTTTGGACCGAAAGTAAAAGCCGAATTTAAGTCAGGGTATGTCCCATAAACAAGTAAGTTTTCACCATTACTTATTCCATGTGTTACCTGAGTTAAACCTACAAAACCAGGAGAATCAAAAGTTTCCATAAGTTTAGAAAATGCATTTGCAAATACAGGAATATCTCTACTTTTAACTCTAAAACCCCAAACCTGACCAATCCCATAAAATTCTTCTGCATTATAAACTAAAGGAACGACACCAGTAGAAGCTCTTACGTTATCTGTAAATGGTCTAACAATATCAACATATTTTTCCCATTCTTCACCGGCAAGTGATGCTCTTAAATTAGCTAAAGATTGAGAAGAAGGACTTACAAAACTTAAAATGTGAGTATCCTCATATCCCATTCCTTTTATTGGAATTGATGAAAAACTCATGGTTACATCTTCTGGAAAATCTACGGATGAATAATATGCATCAACAGCATTTTCAAACTCTACAGTATCCTCTCCGTTAACTTCAAGTATTACATCATACCAATAAAGTTGTTGAGAAAAAAGAGAAACAGAAAATAAAAAAGTAAATAGTAAGAATATTTTTTTCATATAATTTAATTTATAGTTAATATTTAAATATAGTTAAAACCCACCTTAATTAAAAGAGTGTCTTTTCGATTTATATATTAGTTTAATAAATTAGGTCATTATAACTACATATTACTCATACTTAATTAACATTGTTTAACTTTATTATAGCATAAAATTTGTAGATTATGAAATTAAAATTTAAGATATGCGTAACATAATTATGGTTTTTAACAATTAAGTTTAAAAAAAATAAACAAACAATGAAAAATCTTTTACTTTTTACATTTATATGTTCATTATTTATTTCTTGTGCATCTGGAGATAATAATCAAATGGCTGAGACTATAATTAATAGTACAGAAAATAAAATAGTCTTATTAGAAATTCCTTCTGAGTTGACATATTTAAGTGATGATGAGCAATACGGTAATTTTGAAATTCCTGTGCCCGAAATTACTGAAGATGTATATAGCAATGCATTAATATCTGCTTACATTCAAAGAACATATGATGATGACACTCCTGAAAGGTGGAGTCAGCTTCCTCAAGTTTTTATTAACTCAGATTCAAGTACTTCTGCATACTTAAGTTTTGGAGAAGGATTTATTAGAATTTCTTTTCAATCCAATGAATCTGTAGGGAATTTATTTGATAGATTTTCAGGCAGAGTACTAAAACTAATTATAGTTAATTAAATAATTTCTTTAGTAGTTTTTTCATACTTCTAAATTAGAAAAATTTAACCTTTTTTGTTGTTCAGGTTTTAATTGGTGTCACAATTTGTAAAGTTTGGTTTGGGGAGTGTCCATTTTGTATTATACCTTGAGAAAGAAGTACATTCAGTTACATTATTTACATTCCAATTAGATAAATCTTGATTAAATACAGAATTCCAGAACATTTGGGTCATGTTAGTTACACTTGAAACATCCCAATTAGAAATATCTCCAGTGAATTGGGAACTATTAAACATATTATCCATATAAGTAACACTACTGACATCCCAATTGGAGATATCACCATTGAATTGAGAAAGACAAAACATACAGTTAATTAGATAAACTTTACTCACATCCCAATTTGATATATCTCCGTTAAATAGACTACCTTGAAACATCCCACTCATATCAGTAACATTACTTACATCCCAATTGGAGATATCACCATTGAAATTAGAATGATAAAACATCAAATTCATACTAGTAACATTACTCACATCCCAATTTGATATATCTCCATTAACTTCATAAATAACCCAGTCGTAGTCTTCGTAATCGACAAACAACCTTTCAAAATCATATATTTTTGAAGTACAAACTTTAGATAAATCTTCATTATTAGAAATCATATCTCTGAGTTGTTCTTCACTTACAATAGTATAGTTGATCCCATTTACTTCACCCGTATCTCCAACTTCACCCCATTCATAAGATTTTATAGTAACTCCATTAGAGTCTAAATAAAGTGGATTAGAAAAACCATTCTCATCCACTTTTTCTCCAATCGGAGTATCTTCTTTGGAACATCCTATAAAAACTACTGTAATTAATAATACCAATATCTTCCTCATAATTTTCAGTTCAAAATTGATGACTCACAATTTAAGAAAATCTGAGTTAAAACTTTAAAACGACCTTGGGGGTGTAAATCTTAATTTGTTACCAGGATTTTTTGGGAAATTAACTCTCTATTAACTGGCAGTAATGAGCCAGTTTTGATGTTTTTGGGTATATTTGAGTGTCTTAACACAATGTGTAAGAAAAAACCCCCTTATTTAAAAGAGGGTTAATTAAAAAACCAGATAACATAATATGAAGCTTTCAAGAATAAAAGCATTGCAAACTTGAAGTTTTTATGGTTTAATAGTGTTATCTACACATTAAAAAAATATGAATAAATAGCTATAAAAAAACCCCCTTAATTAAAAGAGGCTCTTTATAAAAAAACTATTATTACTATTTCTTTTTTTTCATAAATTTTAAGACTTCCATAATCATATCTGGTACAGCTATTGACACAGCTATTACTGGAAGTAAATATTCCCACCAATTCATACTCCCTGTATAAAACTTATCTATTGTCCAAATCCAAACACCAATATATAGTATGAACCAAATAATTGTAAATATTCTCATTTATTTTTTAAAGCTTTTCGTATTTCATAAATACTAATTAGAATTGCTCCAATAGTTCCAATTAGAAAAAGTCAAAATAACCATTAACCCATAAATAATAGCCCATAAAAAGTCCGATAATAATACCAATTATAGATTCAATAATTTTTCCTCTTTTAATATTAATTTCTTTACTTTCCAACATCAAATCTTTGGGGATTAAGGGATGTATTATTAATACCAATATTGCAAAAACTCCAAGTATAAGACAAAATATAAAAATGTAATCACTAGTTTCCACATCTCTAAATTAAGAATTTTTCTATTCTGAAATTTAATAATTACATTCATGTATATATTATAGATATGAAAAAACTACTTCTGCTATTATTGCTTGTTTTATTTAGTTGTTCAAAAGAGGATAATTCTGCTCTAATTGAAAGCTATACTACACAGATTAATTCTCTTCAAACCCAATTGGCTGAATCTCAATCTGAAATAAGAAGACTACTTAATGAAGTTAATGCAATCCCAGGATTAGAATCAATAATTTCATCGCTACAGTCAGAATTAACAGCTCAAGTTGACAATAATTCAGATCTACAAGACACAATTGATACTTTAAACTCACAAATAGATGCTAATAACGATTTGATAGCAAGTTTACAAGAACAAATTGAGGCTAATAAGCCCTTTGATGTTAATAGCATGGATATTGTCAAATACCCACTTTACAATAAGGATACTTTATCTGGAAAAAAAGTTGATACAAAACAAATAAATTTTAATTTTTTTACTAATAAAGGCATGGATCTTAGAGAAATTGATTTTGAATCAAATCTTGACTTTTTAGCTTCAGAGAGTTTTATTGTTTATTGGGATAAAAGATACGCTCATACTAATTATGCGATAGATATACTCAGATGGGCAGAATTTGCTGCAATTAAGGCAATTGAAATGGGTATGCCTAAGCCTAAAAAATTTGATACTCATAGAATGAATATTTTTATAACAAGAGATGATGAATTTGGTGATGATATTTTTCCTGGAACTCAATGCCAATGCTCACATACCACATGGGGTGATGGTAATGATTCTGGAACTCTTGGAAGAAAATATTTAACTTTTCCATGGTATAGAAACTTTATAGAAAGTGAAACAAAACTTAGAAATTATCCATATATGAATGTTCTCCATGAAGTGTTTCATTCATTTCAAAGAGGTAATAGTTCTTGGATAGCTGAATCCACTGCTGAATATTTCGAAGGGACGTTCCTTGCTGAAATTAGACCTGGTACAAGAAGATTTATTCCTGATTTTTTAATGAGTACACATTTTAAATTATGGTCAGGATATGATAACAATGGGAATGGTACTAATGATGCTGACGATATACTTCATATTTATGGTAAACAATTACTTTGGTATTACTTAGACTGGAATGGTCATATCGACAAGAATTTTATCGGAAGATTAAATTCAGATACCTCCGGTATTTCAAAAAACGAGTATATTATTCAAAATATTTCAAACTTTAGAGATCTGTATTTTGATTTTACAATGAAATCTACAGTAGTTGATTTCCCTAAGTGGAATGACCATATAAATTACTTATTAAATAATGTAAACCCCTCGGGTAGATTTGAAGGATATAAAAGGCATGAGTTGGTTCTCAAATCTAATAATAATCAGATTACAAAACTTTATGATGAATATAATTATAATGGAGAATTTATAAGTACTTCAGTTAATATTGAACCGTGGGGTTTTATTTCATATAAAATCCAATCTGAGTCCGATAACAATTATAAGATTGAAATTGAAACTGAGCACACAAAATATAGATTAGGGGTTATAGTTAAAAGAAACAATGAATATCAATATTATGAAATTAATTCAGGCGATATCATAAACTTTATTAATAATGATATGGTATATGTTGTTATTGTTGATATTCCAGATTCTAATTATACTAATGTAGATAATGCAGACCCTTTCAAAATTAAATTTTCATTACAAGAGTAATACAAATAGTATTTGAACCTTAGATCAAAAAAAGCTTTAAATTAATTATATCCCTAATCTATTTTTTTATTTAGCTTTTTAAACTCCATAGACTCTTTTCTACCAACATACATCTTGCTCACTAATGAGATAATTTCATCAGTCAAATTTTTAGCATTTTTAGATGAAAGATTAAATATAGTTCCATCCATACTGATTAATTGATTCTGATCTGAGTTCAAATTAATTGAGGTGTAAAAATGATACCTTATAACATACTCCAGTGTCAAATTAGTATCATTATAATATTGTTGAAATAATGATTTATCAGAGATTGTTGTATTAAAAACTCTGTATGATTTTGAAAAGTTATCACTAAGTCTTAATGCAGGTAATTCAACCTCTTGAGAATATACATTGAATGATAATAGTAAAGCTATTGTTAGAATAATATATCTAACAAAACTGATATAATAATTATTAATTGATTTTGTAAACAATTGTATTATGCTTATTTATAATAAGTTACGCTGATTATTTAGAGCTTCTTTCATATGCAAACCCACCTTTTTGACCTTGTGACCAAGACGTAAATTTAACACTGAGATAAATATCATCATCTACTAAGTACAATACCAAATCTAAACCTACAACATCCTTTGGTTGTCCAACTCCAAGTCTGAAGGTTTTAAATGTCAAGTTATCAATGTTATCAATATTTCCCTTAGCCCACAAAGTTCCTACTGGACTATCTCCTTTATCTGCAGAGTTTTCTTTGGCGATATTAAATATCTGTCCACCATTTCCTCTAGTAATCCATACATTTGATGTTATTCTATCTTGATTACTTTCTTGCGAAAAGTCAGCACCATCTTCTTTAGAAAATTGTACCATAGCTCCACTCCAGATATTTGATGATGTAGTATCACCCACTATTTCATCGTCTTCAGAAGAACATGAAAATGAGATTAGTATTAGAATTGATAATAAAAGTATTAGTAATTTTTTCATAGTAAATAGATTTGGTTATGTCTAATTTAAGGATTTTAGAATATAATATTTAAACATTTCTGAGTTAAACATAATCATAACAAAAAATAATTAAATTTGGGTATGAATAAACACCTATTAATATCGTTACTAGTTTTATTTGGTTGTAATAAAGACTCTATGGAGTCTGCTTCTTCAGGAAATAAAATTATTGGCAATTACCAATTAGTTCATAAAACATCTGTTGAACAGGCAGAATTCTCTGTTTGGGAAGCTTTGTCATCAACAAATGTAACAGGAAGAACTAATGTAACAGGAAAAGTGATTTTTTCCTCCGATTCAACAGGTTATTTTGACATAATAGTTGATGGTAGTAAAAATATAAGAGTAAATTTTGATTGGTCATATAAAGGAAGAAATTGGTATGTGATTGATGAAAATTCTGAACAATGGGTA
>JACLAD010008980.1_pt1 | contig 12406 bp, 5 predicted proteins | sample 8027901 | NCBI WGS metagenome assembly JACLAD01 (sample SAMN15725071, study PRJNA655200) | protist metagenome | isolation source: fluorescence activated cell sorting (FACS) single amplified genomes of... | place: Spain: Blaines Bay Microbial Observatory, Mediterranean Sea | collected 2016-07-05
ATGTTGTCACATTGTTGAGCCATGAATCAGATGAGAAGTGGATCTATGTCCGGTTATCATAAGATAAACGACAACACATTTTTTTCGCGCTATCAATAAAAAGATCAAGCAACGGGTATGAACTCTGTGTCGAACATCAGTTTTTTTGGATCAAACAATGATCACCAAGGCAAGCAAGGCAAGCCAAGCTGATCCAACGCACAACTTCTTTTTGAATTATGTGTTGTCACTCCACCTTGAATTTCCAAACATTTTTGCTTACCACGAATTTAACATGTCATATCTCCATATTGTTGATCGATTTTGTGCATTTGCTAATATTTTACTTGTATATGTAGTTTATAAGCTTTTATGGTAAGAGGAAAAATGCAAAGATACCAGAGCTTTTAATCGAGAATCTTCTTGTAGACCATAGCCAATCCAGGCAGTCAAACTAAGTCAGTGCAATCATCCCCCTCGAGTCTCCCGAGGTTTGTTTGCACAGCTCCTGGAAAAGATATCCAATACTATATCTACGATCTCAATCATTCACGTCTGCTGTTTTTTCGGTTGTAATCTTCAAGATATTCAAAAATTTTAAGCGCGTAGGTACAAATAGGATACATTACGATGCGCCGAAAACGTACCAGACAAGATATATTGGAAGATCAGGTGTCGAAATTAAAAAAAAAAGTCCGTCGTCTGAAGCAAGAAAATCAAAGACTAGCTGCGTGCTCACACAGTAACATGCGCAAAAACAAACGATCACAGACCTCTGTTTTGCCAATTAGAGCATGCTTTTTACGTAATGCTATACATAACTGTTCTCGTCACTCTGCCAGTAAAGCATCTAATTCCGTTATTCCCTCCAAAACTGCAAAACAAATAAAAGGAAAAGATAGATGTGATATCGTGATTGCTTACATAATCAATTTTCTGAATATGTATAGTGCATGGAGCAGAAAGATGAAAATCCGGACACATTAATGAGGCTTTATGTGAATATTGAGTTGTTGTGCGAAATAAATATTTTTCGATTAAAATACCTAAGTAACTGTCAACTTGCCAGCATATCACTGTTGATCTTCTCGAAGAATAACACAAGCCATCAGTAACGATATTGTAAAAGCTGCCGTATTCACACAAACCATACATATGTGATAATTTTACTCGTAGGGCTCTATGAAATTGTAACTTAGTATATGTGGTTTACCTGTTCACATGAGAAAAAAATTATTCAATTTTTGCTTCCTTTGCTTCTTCAAATATTTTAGAGATGTCATCTTTTGTAATAACACAGCTAAAAGAAGCATTCAATATTAAGTAGTCAGATATGTGTACCCTAACAAATATATTTGAATGCAAAATAAAGATTCAACGATGCGATCTAATGTTTATGTAATACCCTGAGCCTCTTTTCTCTTTAATTGTGGCAAGCTTTCCCCGCATAAAATCCTATAGGCAAAGAAGAGCGTTTTGCCATAATATTTGAGTGTGAAAATTATTTTATTGAAAAATTGGCATAATAAGTATTCCAAAATACCGCGATTGCCCGGTAAGAAGACGCCATATGCATCTGCTTTATGAAAGGAAGAGTGTCAAAGGCCTAAATTAATCATCATCACGAAAAAAAGAATATCAATTTTGTAATGAGTAAATAGATCATATCAAAAAGTGACCGCGTTTAATTTACCCGGCTAGCAAGCTCATGAGCAGATACACCTGACTCTTGCTCAGCCTTGCTCTGATCTTTCAACAGATCAACCATTGAGTAAGGCACATTCTCATTTTCAATAGTTACTAAACCTTCGTATCTCCAAAAAAATTCTTTTTCATACACATGATCATATAATATAGAATCTGAAAGAAAATGAATTTTAGAGCTGGTTTCCTGGAATCCATGTGAAGCATCATATTTGAGATCGTATCTCTTTTTTTCTTCACCGGATTCCTTGTTTTTTTCAGTATTTGCAATTTTCTCACGAGATACTGTGCAGCCCCACCTTTTTTAAATTACGTAATGTATTCCATTCAAGAATCACAAAGAAAAATCTAAAAATAAAATGGATTTACCAAGTGGGTACTAATTTTCCGTCACCGTCATCCAGATCCCAGAGAACCTGTAATCTCTGCATATCTTGCCTTAGTCACATTTGATAAGAATTAATTTCAATGAAGAAGACAGCTAAAATACGATATATGCCAGCTGAAAATTTCTCACATACACTATAATTTGCTCTTGGGGCACATAATTTTTAACACTTTCCGCTGTAGAGTCGTGAGATGAAGAATTCACATTTTCTTTTTCTTTAGTTGTATGTAATTCTTTTTCGTGCAAAATTTCTGTTCCGTGGCTCTTAGCTTTCGATTTCTTTTTAGGTGGCAGGTCAATATTTTCGTAGTCTTTTTTCGGGGTATGATCTCGCTTCATGACCTTCAGTGATTCTATTCAACAAATAACCACGTGTATGATTTGCAACTATGACTACTATAAAGATCGCATTTTAAACTTTAAAGTTGACGTTGGAGCTCTTAAAAATATAACTCAGGGTGTTTGATGGATTAATATTGATAATGATGTTGAAGCCACACTACCCCCGTTCAGTCCAAGATATAGCTCGTCCATAGACTTGTAATAGGAAAGCAACACCGGTGCAGAGAGTCATGAAGCTTGGACACGTACGCAGATGTTGTTAGGTTGAGCGCTGCGCCGCGCTGCCCCTAAGTTAAAGTTAAGCCACACCTCGCCCGTACATTACAGAGGAAAGAAATATGTCCAATGAAAGACAGTGAGAACCAGTCAGTGCATCTTAGCCTGTTGCGGGCTACCGCACGCGCGCCGATGACAGATAGGAGCAACTCCCCCGTTTGATACCATAATGAGGGAGTCAACAATCTACAGCGCCAGAGGACCTCGTATTTCCTCCTCATTACCCTTTTTCCCAGGGCATCGGTGGTGGCGGCGTCTACCTACTACTTCTACCTACTAGATCTAGTTGACTGAAAAACAACCTACTAATTTCAAACGTCTGAGCTTTTCTCAAGCCAAGACTGCGATAGTCCATGCAATGACCGGATACGATACCGTCGCCGAGCCAACAAGATGCACTCACTTGTGGTCTCTCTTATCTGTCTTTTCATTCGATTATATGTACGGGCGAGGTGTGGCTTAACTTTAACTTTTATAGATATCCATCGGCACTGTTGCAACGGAGTTGCATGAAACCATCGGCATCACTCTGCAAATTCGAGAATTTCGCAATTTCAAAATATCAACGAGAAGTGCTCATGTCCCGCATATAAAGACTAGCAACTATAAAATTGTAATCGTTGAGGTTTTCGAACCTTCTCAAGAATATTGGCGTGCAGGGAGTTAAAGTTGCCGAGGATTCAGTGGTCCAGTGTCTATAATTCTAATGCTCGAGATCGTCGTATGTTCACTTATAGTACTCGGTTTAGTGTTCCCGTTTTACGTTCTTCCCCGCAGAGTGCGAAGTTTGCCACGAAATGATCCACTCCACGTAAAATGGCGTTTTCTCTCTCTTATTGTATCTTCAGTCGTGTGTGCGACATTTACGTATTCAGTTTACTTTAGGTCTGATGATTTCATACGCGTCGTTGGACTGCATTCGTTTCAGGGATCAATTTTATCCTCTATTAATTGTGTTGCACTGACGTGCTTCTTATTTTTGGGACCAATTGTGACGAAATCTATAAAGTTTTGTTCGTTACAACACTCAATCACTTATTCTTTTTTAGAGAATTTGGACACTTCCCACTATATATACATAATTAGGGCTGTTGTGGTGGGCCCTGTGATTGAGGAATTCATTTTCAGAGGACTAATTACATCAATATTTAGAAAGACAGGATATTCGAGGTTGTTTACGGTTTTTGGGTCCCCATGGTTATTTGGTATTGCTCATTTACACAGTTACTTCAATTTAGTCAAGCAGGGCAATTCCAAAACAAACGCTGCTTTGCGTTCTTTGTTTCAAATGTTGTACACATCATTGTTTGGATTCATCGCAACGTTTTTCTTCCTCAGAACAGGGCATTTATTACCCTGCATTCTGTCACACTCATTGTGCAATACTTTGGGCTTACCAGATACGTCTTTCACCAACAAGATGAATTCCTTAAATTCATACAAATTTGCAATCAGTATTTCTTACGTTATAGGAATATCTCTCTTCTTCGGTTTGCTCTTTCCATTAACGGATCACAAGTTATTTCAATCAGCGCATTGATGATTATGGTATTAGAGCTATTTACAGTACAGCATATCAATTTTAATGATAATGATTACCAAACACTGTCAAGTAAAAAGATGTACCTTATTAAAACATTTCTCAGCAAATAAATGCTTACCATTTCCATTGAAAGTTACAATATCAAACTTGAAACCCAAAAATATTCAAACATGATTTGATAAATATTAGTGAGAACACTAACATTTTACCATAAAAAAAATTACCAGTAATTGGACGGCTTCGGCTGTTTGCATTTTTGGTTTGCCATCAAATATTTGATATAAACAAAACAATCGTATTTGTTTCCATTAATTGTATAATAACCTACACGAAAAACATGTTTTGAGAAACCAAACGCTCAACACACGATCGAATAATTTACATTACCTTTATTCTTGCGAATCCATTCGAATTTGTTCTTTCTGTAAAACTTGATAGCAGAAGAGTTATATGTTATAACATGAAGAAACACCTATTCATGTTTTTGAAAAATGTATGCTTATAAGAATTTGTGTTTGGCAATCATCAGATAATCAATTGATAGTTGAACATACGGCGCCACAGTCTTTCTTCTTTTGAGCTAATTCACAACACTTCTGTACAAGTTGTGTTGCAATCCCTTGCTTCCGAAATTCCTTATGAAACATGCGTAAGTGTGAAGATATCTAATGAAAAGCCAAATAAGCAGTGTAAACCTCAAAAGGAAGCACTTACTGTTGCAATGCATAATGTAAGAAGATATAGTACTGATTTCGCATTCTTCACGATATTTCTAGGATGTGGAAAATAAGAATCACTGTTCAATGGTACTATCTATGAAACTTCAGGCAATCCTGCAATAGATAAAAATTAATTAACAATCCCCTCTCCATTCTTACTTCTCTTCACAACTTTCTGTTGAACAAAACTCAGCTGTTATAATCCCTACCACAGATTTTCCCTATCGGTGTGTTTCATTTGACAATATTTCTGGCAATTAGAAGCAAATGCTGCAGACTTACCGAAAGTGCAACAAATACAACTGTGTCTTTCCCGGAAAGTAAACGGTTATAAAACGACTGGATGAGCAGCATCAAATCAACACAAACTCAGCACTTAGTACTTTCTATAACGTGGATATCATCATCAAAATTGCGTGTGAATTACCTTTCCATATCGAACTGGAAGGCACTCGATATGTAGTCTTTGAATATCTTCGATTTCCTCAATTTTAATTCCCCTTCTGTAACTGATATTTCCGTTGCTGAAATGATTGATTTCTGCCATGATCTTGAAATTATTCAATAGAATGCCATATCTCACGGCCCATAAAGCTTTTATTCTTCTTTAAAATTTCAATGTAGCATCCTTTTTCAGCATTGCCAGCGGCCTTTCGATTATTTTTCCGACAATTCAAACAGAATGCGAGAGCAGTGGAACAGTTTTACTTTTAGAAAAAGGATGCTCTACCCTAATGATCTGTTTGAATATTTTTCCGACAATTCACACGTTAACTTACGCTATGCATGAAGAAGTATGCATATTCACCCAAATGAGTTTAATTTTAGAGATTTGCCACCGGCCACCAGGGAAGTGCAGAAAAAAAAGTTCGTCGTTACCCCTATTGACGACCTAACCCTGAATAAATTCCAAGAACACTTCACATACAAATGACGCAGTTTTTTTTTTTATGCGTTCTATTCATAAAGTTCATGAATATTGTAGATAGACTACAGTTCGCGCACACACATTTTTATAAGAACTGCAACAGTTCACGAAATATGAAGTTGATAACATAATGGGCGAACCCGAACTCACATGTTTTTTCCCAAATACTCAAGATTTTGTAGTTGAGGACATCATAAAGATAAATTTCTTGTTAACTGGAAGACAATATTGTATCCCATGCGATACAGTATTATGAAGAAGAGAGACAACCATTCGGGCGGTTGAAGAGAGATGCTCTGGAATTCCAATTGCAACAACCAGGTGAGATTTTAATTTTGTCACTGAAGACCCCGATTTACGATAAATCAAAAAAAAGGCTGTACTTTTTGTCAACCTGATAGATATGAAGTTCAAGGAAAAAAAGATTAAAGAGTATACAGAATGTCGACAAAAATTGAATAATGAAGTGTTCAAGTTTGAACTCTAGCGAATACAATATTGGCAAATCACATTCCTGATATCGAGGGTCTCAATGGATGATATTCCGGAGCAGGAATAAAAGGGTGCGAAAAGTACGATAGCTATGCATCTTGGATTTCTGAAAAGTCGAAAGCTAGAGCGATATTAATCTGCTGCAACAGACCGATGTTACGAGTATGTTTGATAAATTTATGAACATCCGACAATGGCTATTGTAACATGAGAAATTACAAGGGAGAATAGAACATTACAACCCATGCTGCTATTTTTCATTGATCCTTACTACAATAACAGTATTTTTTCATCAATAAAGGGTAAACAAAAGGTCAACTATATTTAAAATTTTTCATTTTTTAAAAAATGAAAATTCGATGATACCAAATCAGTCAAATTCTGAAAATGTGTCCACTGCAACAATTATCATATCAAACAAAGATGAAATAGCCACCCGCAGAGTTCTGATATCCACTGCAGATATTGTGCTACAAAACATATGTATGTCAAAATAAATAAGAGAAGGCAAATATCAGTGATTGAAGTTCAAGAAAGGAAAACAGCACTCACGTGACTAGCAGATTGCTCTTTATAGAAAAAATTCGACTTTGTTTCAAGGGAGTCAATACTTCATCAACTTCCAATGCATTTTTAACCATTGTTGCATGATCGTTACTTAAAAAGGGAATAGTGATTACACTATGCACAAGATGAAAGGAATGGTTACATTTTTTCAAGTGTAAATTCAAACGTGAACTATATACCACTTTTGCGAAAATATAAATTTCTCGTCCATACTAAAATTTGGGTTCCTATGAATTAATTGGTTGCGTCGTTATGTGCAGCTCCTTTCTCATTTCCGTATTTTTTATTTATTCATTTATTCTGAAATATCTGCACGCACATAATTCAATAATCCAGACAAGTTACTTCTTAAGATCTTGACACTTGCGGATACTGGTATATTTTACTGGCAACGTAGGCGCCTGCAGCATACGAATTAATGGCATATGCGCATGCATAGCGACATGCATCCTCGAGGCCTCACACGCGTATGCACACGTTATAAATTCATATATGAATTATGAAAAAGGCATTTTTATTTTTGTGACGCGGTATCAAAACTTGCAAAGGACGACGTCGATATGACCGGGCAGATTTCAGGATGAGGTAAAAGTTTTAACATTGAGTTTGATGACTGACTCATGAGGATGAAATCTTAAAAAAATTGTTTAGTGGCCCACCGTCTATTTTGCCAAATGTTGGGTTTGGACCTTTCAATTATCTTTTTTATGAAAGTAAGTGGCCAAAAATAAAATTATGTGTAAGACTTAATTTATTTTTTTTGCCGTGGTACCGCACCGGTGTTCCGGCGGTAGTTAGTTTCATTGGGTTTTGAGCTCTCAGTGAGTCTCTCAGTGAGTCTCTCAGTAAGTCTCTCACCCATGCATCATTTATTGTTTCATCAATTCACCCTTCGACAATATATGGCTTAACTTTAACGCTGCAGGTAAGAAGATACAGACATTACCATTGCTGCTCATTTCAAGACTTTCATTAGGCGCAAGTGGCGCATCAAATATAAGCAAGCACATATTCGTTGATGTGTACACCTTTCTTCATATAAGATAGGCTCGTGTTTCTAGAGCTAAGAAAGGAATTAAGAGCACGTTCAACAGCTCTCCCCGTACGTTGACCTCAGGCCCCAGAAGAATCAAATATTGAGACGTATGCCTTCCTTGCCACAAATTCTTTTTGCCTGTATATGCATATATATCTTGGTTTATCCTTCCTTTCTACTGCTTTTGAAAAATAGCAGTTGCATAAATAGTTTGCCCATTAAGTATATATATCTTAACTATGGGAGATCAAGCATCTGCCAAAACGTCAGAGAGTTTAGCAGAAATGCGGGCTTTATTCTTAGCCAGTAGAAGGGAAGCGGAAACACGAGCGGATAACAATGTCACTGTGCATAAGAAGAGTAAAGATGCCATACTTGACTCAACACTAGAAAGTTTTAAGCACAGTGCAGATGCCCAATGGGCTGAACATCTTGTTGTTGGTACAGATAGTCAAATAAATGTCCAGGATCCGAATGATGATCTTAACCGTGAGCTAGAATTTTACAAGGCCACGCGTAAAGCAGCAATGCATGGTATGGTAAAACTGTTAAAAGAAAACATTAAAGTTATACGCCCTGACGATTATTTTGCGGAAATGGTAAAAGATGACGTGCATATGCAAAAAGTTAAGGGTCAGCTTATCTACCAAGAAAGAAAAATGGATGCATATGAATCAAGGAAAAAAGCACAACACAATAAAAAATATATGAAACAAATAAAAGCAACCAGGGCGGAAGAAAAAGCTAAGCGTAAAAGAGCAAATATTGATGCAGTATCTGCTTGGAGAAACAAGCGTAAACGAGGGAATGCTAATGAAGAGGATCTCGCCGCAGCGATCGGTGGGAACAAATTTCGTGGTCGTCGAGGGCACGCACGTGGCGGCAGAGGAGGAAAAGGACGTGGCAGAGGTAGAGGCAATTCAAATCGAAGGCCTGGAAAAAACAGACGGCACAGTCTTCGAAAAAATGGCGGGAGCAAGCGAAGATGAAGTGAAGTATGTTATTACATTAAAGGTAATTGTGCTTGCTGGGACGTTCTGGAAGCTTTTTTAACTTACAAAAAAATATATATTCTAGTGTCAACTACTTGTAATATTATGTATATGTACCAAATCATTATTTTTGTCGTACTCGTTCTCATAATATTAAATGATTGACTTTTCTAAAATGTTATTACTTCCATGCAAACCAGCAACCTTTTGCACTTGCAGCTACTTTTGCTTGAGCATCCCCGGCCCGCTGTGCAGGTAATTCATTCAAAGGGTTAACAGCACTATGAATGTATTTGCTTAAAATACCTTGCAAGCGCATTACGACGTCTGACCTTTCAGCAGCAATGTTGACTTTTTCAAGTGGATCAGCTTTGAGGTCAAATAGTATCAAGCCAGTTCGATTTGAGGGTATATGTCCAGAAAAGGAGCATGTTAAGTGGCTTGGATCAGGCATAACAGGACTCGATGAGTTACGGGGCAAAGGATGCGTGCCATCATTACCACTGACACATACTGATGCATTGCAAGTTTGCATATCGTTAGAATATATACTGCTTTTTAACCAGCATCCATTTTCTGCGCGGAACGTCCAACCTTTGCACAAAGAATTTTTTTTGCATGCATCGCAACACCTTTCTACGCTCTCAATCGATTCGTTGTGTAGAAGGTCATGGCCTGGAAATGAAAAACCAGGTAAAGTTTCACATTTTTTAAGGAAGGAAAGCTTGATAGTCCCAGATTCATTGGAATAAACTGGATCTTTTAGAGACACGTTTTGGTTGGGCCAACACCATGAGTTCGGCACTCCCGGCGTGCCGATTACGAGTTTGAAATGCCCCAACTGCGGTGAGAGAACGACAAGGCCAGCATAACCTGACCACCCATTCTCATCGTTAATCGTGATCTGGTTGGTTTGATCAACATTCAACAAAATATGATCTCGTGTGAAGATATCAGGCTTATTTGATGAATCTTGAAGAGCTTTCCATAAAGAAATACCGTCGACAGGTGGTTCTACAGTATCATTGAGAATATTATTTGATGCATCCAACAAAGTTGGAAGCCAGTCACAATGATGAAAGAGGCCATTATAGCTTGTTCCTTGAGGTAGAATACTTCCATTACCTCCATGATGTACGAAGGCAGTAAGATGCGTCCCTCCCTCCCACATTGTCCACTTACCTCCTCTCATAGGCCAGTTACTATTTGCAACGTATGTTGGTCCCCCATTGTCGCTTACTAAAACTGTAAGCATATTCTCAGCTAATCGCAATCGTCTAGCCTCCAAAAAAAGTCGCTCGAGATTATAATCGAGTGATGCTACCATACCCGCTAGAATACGGCGATGCTCGTTCTTGATCCAACTATATTGCTCAATGAATCTGTCTGGTGCTTCTAGTGGAGAATGAACAGCTTGAAATGCGAGATAGACAAAGAACGGGTCTGAATGATTCAACTTTTCAGAATAGTTTCTAAAAATTTGAATTGTGTGGTCTGTAAAAACATCAGTGCTGTAATTTCCATTATATATTTTTGCACAAGAATTGCCATCGACAAAATCTAAAAATCCAGATGTTTTGTGCGTGTAGTAGTCTTCTCCACCAGATAGGTATCCAAAATAGCTCGACCAACCTCGGTGGGTTGGTAAATATTCTTTTTCATAGAAACCTAAGTGCCATTTACCAACAGCATGGGTTTCATAGCCTATTGCTTGAAAATGATCACCAAGCGTTTTAAATTTTAGAGGAAGTCCAATGGTTTCCTCAGTTTCAAGATAAGAGTGTTGAAGGCCAACATGAGAGGCAAACCTTCCCGTCATAATACTCGATCTTGATGGAGTACATATTGAGTGTCCGTAGTAATTTTTTAACTCAACCCCTTCCCTCACTAAACTATCAATGAAAGGTGTCTTAATATCCGAATTATGAAACCCAACATCATTGTAACTGAAAAGCAAAAAGGAACAGCGAAGTAAAACAAGATAGTTTCAAAAGAAAAAAATAGAAAGTTAAGGCTCACCCTAAATCATCAACTAGTAGAAACAAAATATGAGGTTTTTTTAAGAGAGCTTGTCCAACAAGAGTAAACGCGACGCTTAGTATGATGCTTGTGCGCAAGTGCATTACGTTTATCACTTGCCTACTCGAAAAGAAGGTATCGCGGTCTTGTAAGTTATTTATTTCTCTCTTTTTTTTCACCTAAGTTAAGTTAAGCCACACCTCGCCCGTACATAATAACAGAGGAAGAAATATGTCTAATAAAAGACAGTGACACCTCGCATTCCTCACATTCACGGGTTTACTGTGAGCACGTGAGATCTGGAGGTTTATGTTGCGCACCATTCATCATGATTCATGGTAACTGGAGACTTTCATTTGGTGAAAAAAAAACAAATTTGTGGCTATTCACAGCTTATGTATTTAGGGTTAGGTCCATAATAGGGGTAAATTTTATATATTTAACGTGTGAGGATTAAACATTTAATGAGAGCTTTTACTAGTAGTATTCGGTATAATTTTAACATCATTTTTGTGAAAATTATCTATCAGCAAAATCATAATTTGGACAATTAAAAAAAATTTTATGAAGTGTTTTTCTTACAAACATTTGGTAAATTTTTTGGCAACTTATTTTTCTAATTTTAATGTGATGCGATATATGCAAAGCTTTTAAGCGCAAGCTGAGAAAAGATCCATTAACTCAATCGCGCGGCGACCTTATCAATAGAAGCATTGCAGGTAGGATTGCAATTTTCACCTTGGCAATCATCGACGTAATCTAATGATCTTGAGCCATACAACAGATCATAAACAGCGGATGCGGTATTTAAGGGAGGTATTGATTGGTGTCCGTATTCAATTTCAAAAAAAGATGCACGTGTAAATATTGATTTTGGGATTTCGCAGGAGGGAGCGACAGGAACTTTTACTTTGCTTATGTTAATTGCATTTGTGATTTTGGTGCGAAGTTCAGACATTGTTAGATCATGGTTTTGACGAGAGAGGTCTTTATTGTACAAGGTCTGGTATGCCAAAAGAGGAACATTGACCGTTTTCGCAAGTTTGTCAAAATAAAGGCATTGCCACGCATCTGATGCTAATCCACAGTTGAAATCCGCATGCCATAATGATGTTGCAAGTGGAAGAGTTTGATTCAAGGAGCACGAGAAAGGGTCTATGTCGTCACAGATTCCGATATTTACTGGAGTAATATGTTTGTCCTCTAATAGGATGCACCCATCACAAACGATGTGTAGCAACGCAGTCGTTGGTAAATTATTTTTGATCAATGCCTCCATATGCAGAATGCCTGGACCACCAACCACCACAACCTCAATTTTTTTGTTCGGTGAATGCCCAGCCGATGAAATCATCTCTTGATAGATGGATTGTAGTGCAGCTTGAACAATTACTTTGCCACGGAAAAAAGGCGCGACATTC
>JACLAD010008427.1_pt1 | contig 12404 bp, 9 predicted proteins | sample 8027901 | NCBI WGS metagenome assembly JACLAD01 (sample SAMN15725071, study PRJNA655200) | protist metagenome | isolation source: fluorescence activated cell sorting (FACS) single amplified genomes of... | place: Spain: Blaines Bay Microbial Observatory, Mediterranean Sea | collected 2016-07-05
ACGCCTGCTGAGCTTCCAGACATGGCAGCCGCTGATCCGCTATGGCGCCGAGGCCGAGCGGGCCCGGGACCCGGCCGATTTCAGAACGATCGTCAAGTTCGCCTTCCTGCTCGACCTGTCCACGGCGGTGGGCGGCTTCGCCCTCGCGGTGGCGCTCGCGGCGATGGGGCAGAGCCTGTTCGGCTGGAGCGAGGAGATTTCGCGCTATGCCATCGTCTATGCGGCGACGCTGCTGATCGCGATCAACGGCACGCCCGTCGGCGTCCTGCGGCTGGCCGGGCGCTTCCGGGCGGTGGCCTATGTGCAGGTCGTCACGATGAGCGTGCGGGTGGTCCTGTCGGCGCTTGGCTATCTCCTCGACTGGCCGCTCATGGCCTTCGTGCTGATCTGGGCGTCCACCCAGGCGCTCGGCGCGGTCCTCCTCCTGGCCGCGGCGGCGCGGGAGCTGGCCGCGCGGCAGTGCCTCGGCTTCCTGAGCGAGCCTCTGGTCGCGCTGCGGCAGCGCTTTCCCGGCATCTGGCGCTTTTCCCTGGTGGCCAATTTCGGCCTGACCCTGCGGGCGAGTTCCCAGCAGGTCGACGTGCTGCTGGTCGGCGCGATCATCGGACCGGCGGCGGCCGGGTTCTATCACATCGCCAAACGGGTCGCGAAATTCGCCGAGCAGGCCGGCGGGCAGCTGCAGGTCGTGGTCTTTCCGGAGCTCGCGCGCCTCTGGGCGGCCGGCGAGCGGGCCGCGTTCCGCCGCGCCGTGATCCAGTCCGAAATCCTCATCGCGGCGGCCTGCATTCTCGGCGTCGGCTTCGTCCTGATCGTCGCCGAGCCGGCCATCGTCCTGTTCGCCGGGAACAGCTTCGCGCCCGCAGGAAGCCTTCTCAAGGTCCAGATCGTCGCCATCGCGCTGTTCCTGTGCGGCACGATCGCCCGGTCGGGCCTCCTGGCGCTGGGGCGGGAGACGGAGATCTTCTGGATATCCCTCGCCGGAGCCGGCGTCTTCTTCGCCGCGGCGCCCCTCCTCCTGCCGCGGATGGGCGCGATGGGCGCCAATGTCGCGCATGTGCTTCAGGGCCTCGTCTGGCTGATCAGCCTTTCGGCCGCCTTCCTCCTCGCCCTGCGGAGGACGGAGCGCGCCGCGGGTCCGGGCCCCGGCTGAACGCGCGTCAGCGGTCCTTGCGGACCCAGAGCTCTCCGGATCCGTAGCGGTCGGTGACGGAGAAATCCGGGACCTGACGATAGCCGTTCTCGCGCGCGAAGCGGCGCATCGGCGCCTCGATCTCGGGCACGAAGCCCAAAAGCAGGGCGGCGGGCGGGTCGGCGGCGAGGAAGGCTTCGACCTCGGAGGGCGCGGTGGTCACATAGCGCGCCCGAAGCTCGGGCCCCAGAAGATCGCCCGTGCGGTAGGCGAACTGGCCCGTGGCGAATTCGGGATAGACCGGCAGGCCCGCTTCGAGCGGATAGACCGGCAGGAGAGTGGCGACGGGCCCTGCCTGCCCCTCCGCTTCGATGGCGCGGCGCAGGGCCACGCCTTCCGCGTGGACGCGGTTCACCGTCCAGCCCGAAGGATCGGCGAGCGCCGGCGCGGCCAGAAGAAGGCGCGGCAGCCCGAGCGCGAGGCCGAGGAGGAGAACGCCGGTCATGACCTGCGCGGGCACGGCCTTTCCGGCAAGGCCCAGGCTGCGCCAGAGGATCGCGGCGAGAAGGGGCAGCACGACGAGCGGCGGCGCGAAATATTGCGGGAAGGACGGCGTGGGCAGGAACGCCATTCCGAGCGGGATCAGGAGGGCGATCAGCAAGAACAGGACGCAGCGCTCTTCCTGCCCGAAGCGGAAACGCCCCTTCTGCGCGGCGAAGAGGACGAGCCCGATCACGCAGAGCGCGAAGAGGAGGAGGTTGGCGCCCGATCCGTAGACGTCATAAGCCAGGAAGACCTTCCCGGACAGCGACAGGGCGAGGCCGGGTTCGGTTTCCGCCGCCCCGGCCCACCAGTCCCTGTGCGGACCGGTGTGATAGGCCACGACATTGGCCCAGAAGGTCGCCGGGCCGCGCAGGACGAGCGGCAGGAGCGGCAGGGCCCCGGCAAGCCCGCCCAGCGCCAATGGCAGGATCACCCTGCGAAGGCGGTCCGCCGCGCGCAGTCCCGCGGGCAGGAAGAGGCTGCCGAGCGCGGTCGCGAAGGCGAAGGCGACCGCATTGACCTTGAACAGGATCGCTACCGACAGGAGAATGCCGGCTACGAAGACGAGGCCGGAGCGGGGCGCCGCCGATCCCTGCCGGCCGCCCGTGCCCAGAAGGAAGAGCGACAGGCCCGCAAAGGCGATGGGCAGCGGCAGGATGTTGTTCGTGGCGGTGACGCCGGAGACGCCCATCAGATAGTCGTTCGTCAGCACCAGGATCACGAGCGTCGCGCCGAGCAGCGCGCTGCCCCCGAGGCGCCGCCCGGCCCAGAAGACGAGCCCCGCGAACACGATCCAGGCACAGAAGACGGCGAGGCGGGCGGGCAGCAGGACGCGCTCGCCGCCGAAGGGCAGCGCCGCCGCATGGAACAGCCAGGCCGAGGCGGGGGTGTGGTTGTAGAAGACGTCCTCGTAAAGGCGCATCTCGTCCAGCAGAACGGCCGGCGGCGCATAGAGATGCTCGTCATTGCGCATCTCGAAGGTCATGATCCGCAAGAAGACGCCGAGAAGAACGAGCGCGGCGGCGGCGGCGAGCAGCACGGCGCCGATCCGCCCGCCTGCGCGGATGGATGACGGGCGCAAAGGCGCAGCCTGCGCGGCGGCGGTGGTCACCTTTCCCCTTCCCCCTTCGCATCCCGGCCGCGCCGAGAGGCCGGCCGGTTGCGCCCCGACCCTAGGGAAGAATTTTACAGCCCGGCAAGCGGGACAGGCAGTCCGCTCTCTTGCCTAAAGCCGCCGAAGAGGGGACACTCGCCCTCGGGGGCCGGTTCGGGGACCGGCTGAAGAGAGAGGGGGGATGGTCATGCAAACCGTCCTGCTGGCAGGGGGCCTCGGTTCCCGCTTGGCCGAAGAGACCGTCCGCATTCCGAAACCGATGGTGGAGGTCGGCGGCCGGCCGATCATGCTGCACGTGATGGACACCTATTCGCATTGGGGGTTCCGCGACTTCATCATCGCCTGCGGCTACAAATCGATCCTCATCAAGCGGTTCTTCCGCGACCTGCACCTGATGAACAACGATTTCACCGTGGCGCTGGGCGACGGGCGGATGAAGCTGCAGCCCTGCGGCGACATGGACTGGAACGTGTCCGTCGTGGACACGGGCGAGCTGACCATGACGGGCGGACGGCTGCTGCGCCTGCGCGACTGGCTGAAGGGCGAGCCCTTCATGGTGACCTATTCGGACGGCGTCGGGAACATCGACATTCCGGCGCTGATCGAGACGCACAAGAAGCACGGCAAGCTCGCCACGGTGACCGCCGTTCAGCCGGCCGCCCGCTTCGGCAGCCTCGAGATCGAGGACGGCGAGGTCACCGAGTTCTCCGAGAAGGTCCAGCACAAGGAAGCCTGGATCAATGGCGGCTTCTTCGTCTTCGAGCCGGGCGTCCTCGATTATATCGAGGGCGACGAGCAGCCGCTGGAACGCGGGCCGCTGGCGGCCATTGCGCGGGACGGGCAGCTCGCCGCCTATAAACACCCCGGTTTCTGGCACCCGATGGACACGGTGCGGGACCGCGATCACCTCAACGGCCTGTGCGAGGACGGTGTCCCGCCCTGGAGGCAGTATGGCGACTGAGCCGTGCCGGGGGATGGCGGGGGAGCGATGAACCCGATCGACGACCAGACCGCTTCCCGGCTCGACCGCGTGCGGCGCGCGCTTGCAGGAAAGCGGGTCCTCCTGACCGGGCATACTGGCTTCAAGGGCGCGTGGCTGAGCCTGTGGCTGTCCCGCCTCGGCGCGGAGGTGACGGGAATCGCCCTGCCCCCGCGCGACGAGCGGGATCTGTTCGTCACCGCCGGCATCGGGGACCTCATCGACGCGCGCATCGGCGATATCCGGCACGAGGAAGACTTCGCCCGCGCCGCCGAAGGCGTCGATGCAGACCTCGTCATCCACATGGCCGCCCAGGCGCTTGTGCGTCCCAGCTACGACTCCCCGGTCGACACGATCGCGACCAATGTCACCGGCACCGCCGTCGTTCTGGAAGCGGCCCGGCGCATGCCGTCCCTGTCCGGCGTGATCGTGGTGACGAGCGACAAGTGCTACGAGAACAGGGAATGGGTCTGGGGCTATCGCGAGAGCGACCCGATGGGCGGCGCCGACCCCTATAGCGCCTCGAAGGGCTGCACGGAGCTGATCGCGAGCGCCTATCGCCGTTCCTTCTTCTCGGAAGGCCCGGCGCTACTGGCGAGCGTGCGGGCCGGGAACGTCTTCGGCGGCGGGGACTGGTCGCAGGACAGGCTCGGCCCCGACCTCGCCAAGGCGGCGATCGCGGGCGGGACGGTGACGATCCGCAATCCCGCGAGCATCCGTCCCTGGCAGTTCGTGCTGGAGCCGCTCTGGGGCTATCTCCTGGTCGCCGAGCGCCTGCTCTCGGGCGACGCCTCGGCGGCCGAGGGATGGAATTTCGGCCCCGACCCCGCAGCGGTCGCCCCTGTGGGCCGGTTCGCGCGCGCCTTCCGCGACGGCTGGGGCGGGCGGCCCGAGCTGTCTCTCGGCACCGCGCCCGCAGGCCCGCACGAAGCGAAGATCCTGCGCCTCGACAGCACCAAGGCGCAGGTCGCGCTGGGCTGGGAACCCGCCCTCTCCTTCGAGGCGGCGATCGCGCGGACCGTGTCCTGGTACAAAGGATTTTCCGAGGGCGCGGACATGCGCGCGCTCAGCTTCGAACAGATCGCGTCATACGAAAAGCTGGTCGGCCTTTCCGCGCCGGCCGAAGGGGGATCGAGATGAGAGTCAATTACGGACAGACGGTGCATGGCGAAGAGGAGATCGCCGCCGTCACGCACGTCCTGAAGACGTCGACGCAGATGGGCCAGCATGTGCGCGAGATGGAGGCGCGGGTTTCGGACCTCTTCTCCAAGCGCTTCGGCATCATGGTCAATTCGGGGTCCTCGGCGAATTATATCGCCATGGAGATCGCAGGGCTGGAGACGGGCGCGGAGGTCATCACCCCCGCCCTCACCTTCGCGACCACCGTGGCGCCGATCGTGCGGTGCGGCCTCGTTCCCGCCTTCGTCGACGTGGCGCCCGGCACATACAATATCGATGCGGACGCGATCGAGGAGATGATCACCGAACGGACGAAGGCGGTGATGATCCCCTCGCTGATCGGCAACCTTCCCGACTGGGACGCGATCCGGGCGATCGCCGACCGCCACGGCCTCCTCGTCATCGAGGACAGCGCTGACACGCTGGGGGCCACCTTGCGCGGCAAGAGCACGGGCACCCGCTCGGACATCAGCACGACGAGCTTCTATGGCAGCCACGTCATCAATGCGGGCGGCAATGGCGGCATGCTCTGCGTGAATGACGAGGCGCTGGCGCGCGAGGCGCTCCTCCTGCGCAGCTGGGGGCGGTCCTCGTCGCTCTTCGTCGAGAGCGAGGCAGTCGAGAACCGCTTCGACGTTGAGGTCGGCGGCTTCAGCTATGACGCGAAATTCGTCTTCGAGCGCCTGGGCTACAATGTCGAGCCCTCCGAGATGGGCGCGGCCTTCGGCCTGATCCAGCTGGACAAGCTCGAGCAGAACATCGCCGCGCGGGAGCGGAATTTCGCGCGGCAGCTCGACTTCTTCAAGGCCTATGAGGACTGGTTCGTCCTGCCCCGCCAGATGGAGGAGGCGCGCACGGGCTGGCTCGCCTTCCCGCTCACCCTGCGCGAGGGCGCGCCCTTCTCGCGGCGCGACATGCAGATCTTCCTGGAGAAGCGCGACATCCAGACGCGGGTCGTCTTTACCGGGAACATCCTGCGCCAGCCCGCCATGGAGGGGGTCACGGCGAAGAGGCGCGATGAGGGATATCCTGTCGCCGATGCCGTGATGCGCGGCGGCGTGCTGCTCGCCTGCCATCACGGCCTGACCGACGAGCAGATCGACTACATGCATGAGAGCTTCGCGGCCTTCGCGGAGCAGTTCTGACGCGGCTGCGCCGGAGGCATGAGAGGGGGAGAAGAGATGGCTGAAACATTGAGCGCCTGCCGGGCCTGCAGGGCCCCGGACCCGTACCTGTTCCTGCCTATGGGCAATCATCCGCCTGCGAACATGTTCGTCCGCCCGGAGGATGCGGACAAGGCGCAGCCCGCCTTCCCGCTCAACTCGCAGGCCTGCCTGAACTGCGGCCTGATCCAGGTCGCCGATCAGATCCCGGAGGATTTCTTTCGGCACTATCTCTACGTGCCCTCGGCCGCGACGACCATGCACGGGCATTTCGACGCCCTCGCCGAGCGGCTCGTCGCCGAGGCGGACGGGGGCCTGATCGTCGATATCGGCTGCAATGACGGCCTCCTCCTGATGAAGTGCAATGACAGGGGGGCCAAGACGCTCGGCATCGACCCGGCCGCCAATCTGGCCGAGACGGCGAACGAGCGGGGCGTCGAGGTGCATGTCGCCTATTTCGGCCCTCAGACGGCGCGAGACGTCCTCGACCGGAACGGCCGGGCGAGCGTGATCGTCACCACCAACACCTTCAACCATATCGGCGACCTGCACGACTTCATGGCGGGGGTGGACATCCTCCTCGCGGAGGACGGCACCTTCGTCATCGAGGTTCCGCGGGCCGACAAGCTGCTCGAATACAACGCCTTCGACACGATCTACCAGGAGCATGTCTCGGAGTTCAGCCTGCTGTCGATCCAGAAGCTGGCCGAGTTCTTCGACATGACGGTGGGCGACGTTGTGAAGATGGACGTCCATGCGGGCTCCATGCGCGTCTTCGTCAAGCGCAACGGCGCGAAGAAGACCGAGGCCGTCACCGCGCTCCTCGCCGAGGAGAAGGCGGCGGGCGTGCTCTCGGCCGAGGCCTATGACGCGCTGGCCGAACGGGTGCAGGACATCCGCGCCGAGCTCTTGAAGATACTGGAGGACGCGAAGGCCCAGGGCCTGAAGCTCGCGGGCTATGGCGCGCCGGCCAAGGGCAACACATTGCTCAACTTCTTCGGGATCGGGCCGGACCTCCTGCCCTTCCTCGTCGACAGGAGCGCCCTCAAGCAGGGCCTCCTCTCGCCGGGCATGAAGATTCCGGTCCGCGGCGTCGAGGCGGTCGAGGAAGAGGGCGTGGACGTCCTTCTGGTGCTGGCCTGGAACTTCCTCGACGAGATCCGGGCGCAGCAGGAGGGCTTCCTGTCGAGGGGCGGCCGCCTTCTCGCGCCCCTGCCCACGCCGCGCTTCGTCGGTTCCGCGCGAACGGAGCGGTAGCCTTGCGGGTCCTGGTCACCGGCGCGAACGGCTTTGTCGGATCGCATCTCGTCTCGCGCCTCGCTGCGGGCGGGCATGAGGTGACGGCGGCGGTGAGGCCCGCCGCCGATCTGCGCCGCCTGGCGCCGATCAGTGCGAAGATCGACCTCGCCCGCCTCGACCTGGACGACGAGCCCGCGCTCGCCGCGGCCTTCGCCCGGGCCAGGCCGGAGGCTGTCTATCATCTGGCCTGCCGGACCCGGCCGGGCGGAGAGGATGCCATTGCCGAAGCCGGGCGCTTCCTGTTCGAGGATGTGACGAACCTCATGCGGGTGGTCTCGGCGGCGGCCGCGGCGCAAGCGCCGCCCACCCTGCTCGTTAGGACCGGGACGCTCGCCGAATACGGCAGCGCGCCCCCTCCCCATACGGAGGAGACGCTGCCGCGCCCGCGCACGCCCTATGGCGCCGGTGCGCTAGCGGGATCGGTCATGCTGGGCAGCCTTGCGGGCGCGACGCCCTTCCGCCTCCTGAACCTGCGCCTCGGTTTGACCTATGGGCCGGGGCAGAACGAGAGCTTCCTGATCCCCAGCATCATCCGCAGGCTCGCCGAACGCGAACCGGTCACCGTGGCCAGGCCCGCCGCCCGGCGCGACCTGATCCATGTGGACGACGTCACGGACGCCCTCCTTGCGGCGTTGCGGACGCCGGTGCCGACGGGGACGGTGCTCAATATCTGCTCGGGAGAGGCGCCAACGATGAAGCAGGTCGCCCAGATCCTGTCCCGGCTGACCGGCGCGCCCGGAACGCTGCTGTCCTACGGTCCCGCCGATGCCGGCGCGGACGACGTCCTGTCCTGCAATTCGCAGGCGGCGGAGCGCCTCCTCTCCTGGCGTGCGGGCGTGCCTGTCGAAGACGGACTGGCGCGTCTCGTTCACGCTTCCCGCGCGCCGCAGCCAGCCGAAGAGGTCATCTGATGCCCCGGAAACCCACGCTCGTCTCGGTGCTGGTCCCGGCCTTCAACGAAGAAGAGAACGTGCATGCCGTCCACGAGGCGGTGAAAGCGGTCTTCGAGAGCCTGCCGGATTACCGCTTCGAGCTCGTCTTCACCGACAATCATTCGACCGACCGGACCTTCGCGCTGCTGGAAGAGATCGCGAAGGAGGACGAGCGGGTGCGGGTCATCCGCTTCTCGCGCAATGTCGGCTATCAGCGCTCGCTCCTCGTCGCCTACAAGGCGGCGCGCGGCGATTGCGCGGTCCAGATCGACTGCGACCTTCAGGACCCGCCCGAACTCATCCCGCGCATGCTGGAGCTTTGGCGCGAGGGCCATGCCGTGGTCTACGGCGTCCGCAAGACGCTGAAGGACGGCCCCGTGACGGCGGCGAGCCGGCGCATTTTCTACCGTTTCATCCGCGCGATCAGCGAGGACGACCTGCCGGCCGATGCAGGCGAGTTCCGCCTCGTCGACCGTCGCATCCTGGACGAGCTCGCCGTCGTCGAGGACACGTCGCCCTATCTGCGCGGGCTGATCAGCTCGATGGGATTCTCGCAGGTGCCGCTGCCCTATGACCGGCGGGCGCGGGTGGCGGGCGAGAGCAAGTTCCCCTTCCGCGCCATGCTGAGCCTGGCGGTGGACGGCGTCCTCAACCATTCGCTCGTGCCGTTGCGCATCGCCACGCTGACGAGCCTGGCGGTGGCCGCGCTGACCTTCCTGGTGGCCTTCATCTATCTGTTCGGCAGGCTGTTCTTCGGCCAGGACTGGCCGGCGGGCTTTGCGACGACCACCGTCCTGCTCCTCATCTCGATCACGCTCAACGCGCTCTTCCTCGGCGTGATCGGCGAGTATCTCGGACGCGTCTTCCTGCAGGCGAAGCGGCGCCCCTATCCGATCATCGAGGCGGTGGTGAACGCTCCGCCGCCGGGGCCGTCACGTTCCGACGGCGCGCCCTCCCCCTCGCTGCGGCATCTCAATGGCGATGGCTGCGCGGCGAAGCGGAGAAGCGCCGATCAGGAGGGCCGTCCGATCGAGCTGTAGGCGAAGCCCGCTTCGCGCATCGTCGCGGGGTCGTAGACATTGCGCAGGTCGACCAGGACAGGCTCGTTCATCATCGACTTCACGCGGGGAAGATCGAGCGCGCGATAGGCGTCCCACTCCGTCACGATGACGCAGGCATCGGCGCCTTCCAGCGCGTGATAGGGGCCGTCGCAGTACAGAACGTCCTCGAGGTGCTTTTGCGCCTCTTCCATGCCTTCGGGGTCGTGGGCGCGCACTTTGGCGCCCATGCGCTGAAGCTCGGGCAGGATGTCGAGGGACGGGCTGTCGCGCATGTCGTCCGTGTTCGGCTTGAAGGTCAGGCCGAGAACGGCGACCGTCTTGCCGGAGAGGTCCCCGCCCACGGCCTCGGCGACGCGGGCCGCCATCTTCTTCTTGCGCTCGTCATTGATGCCCACCACAGCCTCGACGATGCGGCTCGGCGCGCCGTGCTGCTGCGCCGTGCGGACGAGGGCGAGCGTGTCCTTGGGGAAGCAGGAGCCGCCATAGCCTGGGCCCGCATGCAGGAACTTTGCGCCGATGCGGCCGTCAAGGCCGATGCCCTTGGCGACCTGCTGAACGTCGGCGCCGACCTTCTCGCACAGATCTGCCATCTCGTTGATGAAGGTGATCTTGGTCGCGAGGAAGGCGTTGGCTGCGTATTTGGTCAGCTCGGAGGTCACGCGATTGGTGAACAGGATCGGGGTCTCGTTGATGTAGAGCGGGCGGTAGAGCTCCCGCATCACGCCGCGCGCCTTGTCGTCCTCGGCGCCGACCACGACGCGGTCGGGCCGCTTGAAGTCCTCGATCGCCGCGCCCTCGCGCAGGAATTCGGGGTTCGAGGCGACGGAGAAGTCCTGTCCGGGCACGAGGTCCGGCCGCTCCTCGAGAATGATCTTCTCGACCTCGGCGCCCGTGCCGACCGGCACGGTCGATTTGGTGACGATCACGGTATAGCCGTCGATCAGCGCCGCCACCTCGCGCGCGGCGGCGTAGACATAGGAGAGGTCGGCGAAGCCGTCGCCGCGCCGCGACGGGGTGCCGACTGCGATGAAGACCGCATCGGCGCCGGGCATGGCCTTGGCGAGGGAGCCCGTGAAGGAGAGCCGCTCCTCGGAGACGTTCTTCTCGACCAGCGTCTCGAGCCCCGGCTCGTAGATCGGCATTTCGCCGCGCTCGAGCCGCTCGACCTTGCTGGGGTCCTTGTCCACGCAGACGACGGTGTGGCCGAAATCGGAGAAGCAGGCTCCGGAGACGAGGCCGACATAGCCGGTTCCGATCATCGCGACGCGCATAGCAAGTTCCCTTTCAGGTGCAGATCGGCCTTAGAAACTGGGCGGGGCCCTGCAAAGGCCGCACCGGCCCCGCATTGATTGACGGTGACGAGCCTTTCGGCGGCAAGCCAGATGCCGAACTGAAGCAGACGTTGCCTATCCGAAGCCGCGCGGCCTGTTAAGCGCCGAATGTTCCTGCGGAGGCGGACGCCCACTGGCGGGACGCCGGCGGCGGCGCGGGTTGCCGGGCGCGGCGTCACCGCGCACCGCGCAGGGGCGGGCGGGCGCTGGCAGCGGAGGCCCCCTGCCCGCGTCCCTCGATCGCCTGCTCATAGGCCTGCGCATGCCGCGCGACATAGCGGTCGAGGCCGAATTCGCCCGCGACGCGCGCCCGCGCCGCTGCGGACAGGCGGGCGCGCCCGTCAGCGGGAAGGCCCGGGCGAGAGCCTGGGGGTCCGAGGGCGGCACCGTCGCACCCGCGTCTCCGACGAGCCAGGCGCTGTCGCCCACATCGGTCACCACGGGCGGCACGCCGCAGGCCATGGCCTCGGCGATGGCGAGCGAGAACGCTTCCCCCCAGGCCGAGCTCTGCACGTAGAGATCGAGCCCCGGCAGCAGCGCGGCCACGTCATCGCGCGGGCCGAGCAGGCTGATCCGCGCGCCGATGCCGTGAGCCGAGGCGGCCGCGCGCACGGCGCTGCTTCCCTCGTCGTGACCCGCTCCGATCACGACGCCCTGCACGTCGCGCCCCTCTTCGAGCAGGCGGGCGATCGCGGTCGCGAAACTGCCGGTATCCTTCATCGGATGCGCCCGGCCGACATGGCCGATGAGCTGCCGGCCGGGGGGAACGCCGAGAGCTTCTCTCAGCCGGTGTCCCGCCCCCGGCGCTGGCCGGAACGCCTCGGTATCGGTGCCGTTGGGAATGACGAGCGCGGTCTTCGCCCGGAATCCGATCGCTTCGTGCTGGTCGCGGGCCGCGCGGGCGCAATAGGAAATCGCGGCCGGCGCGCCGGACATGGCCGCGGACAGCCGGATGACCGCCCGGGTGGACGCCTTCTCCCGCGAAATGTCCGCAAGGGAATGATGGATGCTCCAGAGGCAGGGCGCCCGTCCGGCGGCCCCCGCCAGGCTCGCGGCCAGATTGCCGTGATACATCCAGCCATGCACGATGTCCGGCCGCACCGCGCGCGCGACGCGTACGACCTGCCGCGCGGCGCGGAGCGTGACCCGGCCCTGCGGCATCAGTGCGGAATGGACCCGCACCCCGAGCGCCGCGGCATTGGCGGCCAGGGGGCCCGGCGGCAGAAGGCTCAGGATCTCGCTGCGCCAGGCGGACGGGTCGAGCCCCGCGGCGTGGCGCAGGAGCATATGCTCGGCGCCGCCGATATTCAGCCCCGTGATGACATGGAGCACCGTCTTCGCCATCGCCCCTCCCCCTCCAGGCACGACGCAAGGCCTGCGAGGGTGCGGCGGCCGGGCGGCCCGGTCAAGCCGGACGGGCAGCGGCCCCTGCGCCTCCCTCACCTGACAACCGCCCGCACTGCATCGGAGCGTTTGGGCGGCCGGCGCGCCGTGTTAAGGTCGGGTCAGGGGAGAGAGTATGAACAGTCGCTTCAGGACCTTGGGTCCAGCCGCTGCGGGCGTGCTTTGCACGCTCGCGTTCAGCACGCTTGCTGCCAGCGCCCAGCAGCTCGCCTTTCCGACCGCGGAAGGGTTCGGACGCTTCGCAGAAGGCGGGCGCGGCGGCGATGTCCA
>JACLAD010008239.1_pt1 | contig 12383 bp, 12 predicted proteins | sample 8027901 | NCBI WGS metagenome assembly JACLAD01 (sample SAMN15725071, study PRJNA655200) | protist metagenome | isolation source: fluorescence activated cell sorting (FACS) single amplified genomes of... | place: Spain: Blaines Bay Microbial Observatory, Mediterranean Sea | collected 2016-07-05
AATGGACCCAGTAAGGGCTTATCATAATAGCCAAAGAGATACAAAAAAATATGAAGTTGAGCGTATTAATAAAGTTTTGCAACGGTTATTAGCTGTTTCATATAATCACTTATCTGAAAGTGTTGAATTTCAATCTATTATTAAGGATTGTAATGCTCAACTACAAGGTATTTCTATTAGGCATATTCGTGGTGCTTTGCAATATCAACGATTAGATGTTGCTTTACTGTCCATGTTTGCTATTTTAAAAAGTATTGAATTGGATGAAAGCAAAGAGTTGCGTCAGAAAATTCTATATGATGTAAGGTGTGTAATGCCAAGTCTTATGCGGCTTGATTCACAAAACACACGTGACTTAGAAAAGATGTTTCTCTTTATTTTAAGAAACAAATAGTAACTAATAAAGATAGGTGATTAATACACCTATCTTTATATCTAAGTTAATAACCTCTATATCCTAAATAGCTATCTACATCTACTTTATATTCTTCAGCAATTTGTTTCATCTCTTCATCAAATTGCATATCATTTAAAATCTCGTCAATAATTTCACTAGTTTTTTGATAATCTTTCATATGGAAATAGTCGTACATTAAATACATTACATTTGTCGTATGAATTTTTTGCTTGTCTTCTTCTTCCATATTTTCTTCTTCAACCAATAACTCTTCACTTATTTCTAATATTTCTATTGATTCTTCAAATTCACCTAATTTATAAAGAAGTATTCCTTCGTAAGTATATAAGGATGCTACATTCTTGTCTTGATTAAATAGCTGCTCACCTGTTTTGATATAACTTAGAGCAGATTCATAGTCTTCTAACTCTAGATATAAATCTGCTAATTTTTCAATTACTGGAAGGCTTTTGTTTATAGAATATGATTTCTCGTAGTATGAGATAGCTTGTTCATTATCATCTAAGTGTTCAGCGTAAATATCTCCTATTAATTTTAAACTATTTGCTTTTGTTTCTTTGAGTACACCAGATTCATTAATTAACTCATTTAAAATAGATATAGCGTCATCATACTTTTGATTATGAATTAGGGTTTCAGCATACATAGAAACCACTTCTTCAGAGTGAACTTTTAACTTAAGATTCATTAATTTATTCTTATCTTCTACAACTTTATCAAAATAACTTTGGCTTAGTTTATAATCTTGTAGTTGATAGTAGGTTAATGCTAAAAACAAATTATTTTCATATGACATTTCTTCATGATTCTTAATTTTTTTAGTATGCTCTTTTACTGATATAAACTTTTCAAATTCTTGAAGGCTACTCATTGCTTGTGGATATTGTTCTAATTGGTAATAATTTTTACCTTCTAATGATTTTGAATAGTACTTATAAGAATTACCAGTTAATAAGTCATTATATTCTTTGATTTTATCTAGGCTTTCTTGATACAAGTCAGCATCATATAGACTATAGGCTTTATCTATATCATTCTCATAATCCTTAAACTCTCTATATGGGTCATTTAAAAACAAATATGTAAAGAAACCTACGGCACCACTTATTAAAATAACACTTATAGATAACAGTGTTAATAGAAATTTTTTCAACTGAAAAACACTCCTTATTATAATATTTTTAGAAAGGTATAATATAAATGAAAAATACACTCAGACCAATTCTTATTTTTTTTATAGGCAATATTATTGGAATAATATATGCTCTCTTAACATATAAAAACCATAGTCATTTTGAATTACCAGAAATAGATTATACTTTTAAAATGATGGTAGATACTTTTATTGTCATATTTTTAAACAATACATTTGTTTTATCCCTTGCTATTTTTACTATTCCCTGTATTTTTTACGTAAAAAATCTACTTCTAAAAGATAAAGTAGTCTATTCAAAAGCTGACTCTATTCTTTATCATATACTAAATGGAGTTATCTTATTTAGAACAGGAAACGTAGCAGGATTTGGAACTATGACATTTAGCATTGATACTAGCAACAGTTTTTTTGAATTATACGCTAAGGCTATTATACCACATGGAGTTATAGAGATGATACCTTTTATGATAGCCTTCCATTTAAATTATTTACTTATTAAAAATAAGCAATGGAATAAGCCTTTCCCGTTTAAAATAAAAACGCTACTATTCCTAGAACTGCTAATTTTACTAGCAGCTATAATCGAGTCTACCATCACACCACTCATATTATTTTAGATAATATTTATTTTTTATTTATTTTTGCACTTGTGGTATAATATATAATATACCATAGTAGGAGCGTGAAACACAATGGAAACAAATGATATTTATTACGAAAACTTTAAAAAATACAAGAATTTCAAACCTATTGATTTGGCTATGGTTCATATATTTGAGGGAAAGGAAAATAAGCCTTATAGATTTAATAAACGTGGTCATCTTGATTACCTGTTTATTTTCAAAGCTGTTGATAAATTAGGAACAGTATTACATACCGTAGAAGCTTACAATGCTCAACATGCCCGAAATTTATTTGAATCTCAAATTCGTAAAGGTACCCAAAAGTTTAATAAGTGGGCTGATTATGGATACACTATTAGATATGAGCCTTATTCTATGGCAAAAAGAAGTATTGCTTTAAAGTATCTTAATGAAGATGAATCTATTAAAGAACCTACTAAGTACTTTGGAGATATTTGTGAAAGGTATAACCGATATTTTAAATAAAAAGACATAGGATTTTCTCCTATGTCTTTTATTTGTTTATATTTAGTAAATTGTGAACTTCAAGCAACATTTCATTTACATTAGAATCAATAATCTCTGTTTCGTCTTCATAGCATAATAGAGATATTTCATTATATTTAGCAAATTCTAAAATGTCTCTTAGTTCTTCTTCACTTTGATTTTCTTTTTTATATACAATCTCTGTTACTCCAGCGCTTACTAATTGATTTAATTTATCAATTGTAATAGTGTCAGTTGTATAAAGTGTAGCACCATTATGAGCAGAAACGGGTTGCCTTGATTTCGTAACTTGGAAAATAACATTTAATTCGGCAGAATTACAATTACAAGGTTGTCTCTTCCCTGATTCATTCAGAATATCTTTACAGTGTTTTTGCTTGGGTAGATTACCAGTGTAGCCCATAAACATAATGTTATCAATTAAAAGTATTGCACCTTCTGAATGATTTGCACAAGTGCTACGCATAGATGCTAATTTTGCAAAAGTCATATATAAATCATGTTTTTGTAATCTCATAAATGAATAATCACATCCTTTTAGTTGCACATAAATTATTTGAACTATACACAAAATTATTTCTGTTTATAAAAATGTCAAGTGTATTTTCGTTATGTGCTTTAATAAAATCTATAAAATAACGCAAATCAATTAAGACTGTCTGATGTTCATTAAAATCCAAATTGTAAGCATGACTAATAGTTTTTATATCACTATTAATTATTTTAGCACTTTTCGAATAAAGAACAACTGTGTGCGGCTTGATATGAAGATATATATCTTTTGAAAACACTAAATGTTTCTTTAATTCATTTAAAAATACTGATTTATTAATAGTAAACTTATTAAGGTACTCATTAGCATTAATATTATCTAAATACTGAAAAGCCTTTTTAAATTTATTAATAATAATATTCTCTTCTAGTAAAATAATTGTATGATTATTTTTAAGAATATAATGGTCTTCGCCAATATATAAATCTAGATTATACTTTCCAATTAGCTCAATAAAATGATGCGGTATAGTAAATGAAAAGTTAGGAATAAAATCTTCTTGCTCAACCATTACAGAATGAATACGGTAATTGTCGGTATTAAGTGCATATATTTTATTTCCAGTGATTTTAAATGCAACAAACTCTGATAGTTGATTATTTGATTTCATTAAAATATTTTTTAAAGAATCATTGTATTTACTTAGTTCTACTTTGTATGAAATATCATTATAACCTTGTGGAATAGAAGGAAAATCGTCTGGAATTACAGGTATCTTAAAATCAGACCCATCATTAGAAAAGTATATAAAATATTCATCAACCTTTTTTATATATAACTTAGTTTCATCTGTCACAATAGAGAAAATATTTTTTAAATCTTCTATATAACAAAGAAACTCATATTTTATAAAACTTTCGTTTTCCGCAGGGATACAATTAATAATATAGTTGTTTTTATATATATTAATCAATTGCATCTCATTAGCGGAAATAACTATTTTTATACACTTAAAAATATCTAAGATTGGGTTGTTGTCGTAGATGAAAACTATGTTTTTCAAATCATTTGATTTGAAACCTACATCCATAAAAACTTAAACCCTTTATACTTCAAAGTCTTCGTCTTCATCATCGTTATCTTCTTTATCTTCAACATCCTCTTCTTCATAGGAATATTGAGATTTATTTTTTTCATAGTCTGCATCTTCGTAATATTCTACCTGCACTTCGTCTGATTCGTCATCATCTTCTTCTAAATTTTCTTCAAATTCATCCACAAAATCTTCTGGAAAATCGTTATCGTAATTTTCTTCAAACTCATCTACAAAATTATCTTCAAATTCTGTATTAAAGTCACCTTCAAATTCGGATACAGTATTTTCTTCAAATTCTCCTACTGAGTCGTCTTTAAACTCTGGAGCAAAATCTTCTGTATTATCAACAGATAAAAACTCTTCGTTGCTTTCAGTAGAACTTTTAAATTCTTGGTTTGTAATATCAATGATAGTTGGTTCCTGAGAGTAAAAATCAGTGTTTCCTTGTTCTTCCGTTTTATTTTTATTTTTATGAGCAATAGTTAAGTCAATAATGCTCTTGGGTTTTTCTTCTTCTACTTGGTTTTCCGTTAAATCAAAGAAACTTTCTTGATTTCCTTCTTGCTCATCATCTAAATCAGATATATCATTTAGAATTTGGGTTTCAGTATCTTTACTATCATCTTCAAAATCTAATTCAAAATCTAGTTCTAAGGATTGTTGTTGACCTTTTTTTGCGGTTAAGTCAGAAGGTAATTCAAAAGAATCATTATCATTCAAATCTAAATCTTGACTCTTTTCATTATTAGTTGGTTTAGTTTCTCCGTCTAGAAAAGAAAAGTCTAAAATAAGCTCACCTTCCAACAAAGTGTCTTTTTTCTTATCTTCAAAATTAAGATTCTCTAATGTTTCATCCTTTTTTTCTTCGGAATCTACAGAAGGAGACTTTGAATCTATCTTTTTATCTTCTGGTGACTTGCTCTTTCCCTTATCTTCATTATTAACCAATTCCTTTTTTTGAATAAGATTATCATTCTTTTCTTTCTCTGGTGTAGAGACAACAATTTTATTTTCTTGCTGATTTGTAGGCTCACTTTTCTTTTCCTTATTATCGTCTGTACCTTTATTAGATTTAATATTTTCTTGTTCTTTTAGTTGAACAGTTGGAGATGAATCTTCTTTTTCTATTTTAGGTTTTTGGTCATCTTGAACTTGAGCAGATATTACCTTACTTTTATCTTCTCTCTTAGTTTCCTCAGATTTTTCATCAGAAGAAGTAGAAACCTTGTTTTCATTAGGTGATTGTTCTTTATGGTTAACTTTCTGTTGAGATTTAGATTTATCAACAGATTGTCCATTCTTTAAAGGATTGTGAATTACAGTGTGTTCTTTCTCACTGTTTTTATTACCTTTAAGGTTTTCTTTTGTTTGTGAAGACTTAGTAGATGCTTTATCAGATTCTCCATCATCTTCATTACTAGAAGACTCGCTAGGAGTTTTCTTTTCCTTTTGTTGAGGTTTATTTTCACGATTATTTTGTTTTGTTTGTTGTTTACGCTCAACATTATCCTTAATATCTTTATTTTCTCTTTCACGGTTAGATTTCTGCTTTGTAGCATCATCATTGTCTTGATGATTATTGGATTTAATATTTTTTTCGTCTAAAGAAACTGGTTGGTTATCAGAAGTACTTAGAGTTTGAATCACCGATTGGGCTTCTTCAAAAATACGTGCAATTGATTCGTTTAGACTTTTTAAAATTTCAAACCCTTGTATTGATATAATTTCATCTAATTTTAAATTAAAATTAATTTTTGATTCAATTGGTCTTCTACGATTATCTTTAACTGAAACAAATGTTTTATCTTCCAATAAATAATAATTAAAATATCTGTATGTAAAAAGGAAAATTCCATCGTTATTAAGTGGTTTACCTTTATATTCAATAGTTGAACTAATTAAAGGAAGATAAGGGTAGATTTTTTCTAATGATTCTTGAATACGAATTTTTTCTTTTCTTTTAAATTCTTCATATTCATTATGTAATTGCTGGTAATCAGCTAATAAATTTTGTTGCGCTTTTACTAAATTAACTAGTTTCATTCGTGCTGTACCTCCTACCATTATCTGGTTTTAAAATTTTCACTATTATGTTATTATTATAGTATATTTATATTAAAATGAAAATTTGGAGGGCTTTAAACATGTCTAATAATCAAAGGGTAACACTAAAAGAAATTACTAATAATTTTTCAGATTACAAAAATACAACTGTCTATATGATTGGTGCTATTTCAGAATTAGAAAAAGCTACATCTGTTCGTGGACAATATTTAAAATGTAAATTTGGAGATGAAACTGGTAAGGTAGATGCTAAACATTGGGATGAAAAAGTTGCATTAGATGTTTTCAAGCAGCTAGAAGATTATAATAAAGAGCAAAGAGATTCAGATGCTAATCATAGAGATAAAACATCTGTTTATGTTGAAGCAGAAGTCTTAGTGAAGGATTATAAAGGAAACCCTGACTTTAGTTTTAATAATTTGAAACTAGACTTTTCTAAAAAGGTCTCAGAGTTTAGTGAAAAGGCAAAATCAGACCCGAAAGAGTTATACGGTATAGTAAAGGAACTAATTGATTCTGTTGAAAAACCACATTATCGTAAACTTCTTGAAGGAATTTTCACTCAATCTTATGAATATCCATCAGAAGAGATTAAAAAGAAAATGACGAAAATCAGAAATGACTTTTTGCAGACTACGGCTGCTCTTGGTCATCATCACAATTATATCTTCGGATTGCTAGAGCATAGTGTAAATGTAGTTAAAACTGCATTGCTATTCGTTGAAAATTACTCTAAATATTACCCATTAGACCGTGACTTAATTATTACGGCTGGATTAATTCATGATATTGGTAAAATTTACGAATACACTTATGAAGAAGGTATTGGTTATAGTGAAGAAGGACCGTTCGTTTATCATACTGTTTCTGGTTCTATTCTTGTAACTGACCTTGACCGTGAATTAGAAATCAATATGGAGAGAATGGAGCTTGTTAAGTTAATTCACTTAATTACTTCTCACCATGGAGAATACTCTGAACATGGTCCAAATGCTTTCTGTCCTGAAGCACACCTTTTAGCACTAGCTGATAATGCTGATAGCCAAGCAAATAAGGCTATGCGTTCATTTGAAAGTGGAAATCCTAGAAAAATGCGCAGCAGATTCAACTAATATAAAAAAGGAAGAGATAAGTTATCTCTTCCTTTTTTGTTATGCACATTATCTTTTTAACCTCATAAAATTTAGTACTTCTGATTTTTCCAAACCCCATTTTTCATAAAAAGCAACCATTTTATCTTTGCAATAGAGTTCTAATTGCTTAACAGATTGAAGTTGCTTTGCATTAAGAAAAGCATCCATTATAAGTTTTCCCACACCTTTATTACGATAATCTTTATGAGACATAACATCTGTAATTAACGCTACATATGTAAAATCTGTAAGAACTCTTGCAAAACCAATTAGCTTATCATTGTTATTTTTATCAATAACACCAATTAATAAACTAGTATTCTTTATCATCTCTCTAATATCGTCTATTTTTCTATCATTTGTCCAAAACTCATTATCAAATAACTCTTTAATCTCTTCTACCTTATTTCCATTAATATTATATGTAATTTCTAAATTTGATGTAAGCACAACAATCATCCTTTTCTATATTTAATCTATTATAATTATATAAAAAAAATAAATAAAAAGGAAAGGAGTTTTATTTTATAAGAAAAACAAAAAATCATCTTTTATTTTTTAAAACAAAAGTTGTTGACTTAATTTATTAAATAAGATAAAATAAAAATATCAAAAGATTACTTAAAAATTTAAGGAGGTTTTTCAAATGTATCTAAATCCTTCATTTGGAAAAGTAGGACATAAATTAAGACAGATTAGAAAAAATTACGGTTGGACGCTACAAGAGGCTTGTGACAAAGTTAAGGAATTGAGTGTAGAAGTGTCAAAAGAACACTCTAATCTGAAGGAAGTTAAACTAAACCCTGCTCACTTAAGTAAAATTGAAAACAATTCAATTGATACATCAGATTATTATATTGCTTTACTATGTGAGGCTTACCAAGTAAAAATTAGTGAATTATACAAAGATAGCGATGATGAATCTAGTAATTCTGCTCAATTACTACACTTACCACCGCATATCAGAGAATTTATTGCTAACCCAGAAAACTACTACCTATTAAATATGGCTCATAATATGAGTAAATTTAGTGAAAAAGAATTAAATACAATTAGGGATTTTATGAGGTTAATTAATATTTAACAAATTGACCTATAAACTTCCCTTCATACCCTATTTGCTCTTCGGTATGATACCCAAAAATAGGTTCTAACATAATAGTCTTATTAGCAGGGTGAAAACCTTTTGTTTCGCTTATTTCTTTCACACGGATATAAGAATCCGAATATTTTCTAATGTGAACTAAAACATCGATTTTTTCCATTAGGTTGACACCAATATCTTTTAACTTATCTTCACCTTGCTCTTGTGCTATTGAGTATAAAATACTGTTTATCAGTTTAAAATTACTTTCATCATTAAAAACTGATAGAACTTGCTTACCACTTAAAAGGAGTTGATATAAGTTAGAGAAACATTTTCTTGGAACGTCATCTAAAACAAAGGATTGATATTCGTCATGATATGGAAAACCCTTAGATATCATGTAATAATCTTTAATTCGCTTATCTGGGGAAACATTCGCTAAGTCGATATGATAAGCGTTATGCTCTAACAACATAAGTTCTGGCTTCATTTCCATACACATAATATTTCTATCCATATTGATGTGTTTAGCCAATACATTTAGTAATAGAGTTCTTCCTGATTCATTAGAACCAACAATTAATATATTTTTGTTGTTATGAATCATGTCAATTAAGTATTGAGCCATTGGGCGTGACATTGTATCAATGGCTGGGTCTACTAAGTTTGTTATATTTATATCATCATATTGTATAGATTCCGACATACATGTACACCTCACTTGGATATTTTCTATTTTTATTTTAAATTTAAATATAAGAATGTCAAAAATAAAGGGTTTATTTTTATTACAAAAAAGGGAGTGTTAAATATGTTTAAAGACAAAAAAATACTTAAGTTTGTATCCTACAGTTTATTTCTGATTGGGTTACTATCATTCGTTCTATTTTATTTTTCTGATATGCAATATAAGGATATTGTTATTGACTCAAAAGAGCAAGTACAACAATTATCTGAAATCACTATCGAAAGTGAAACAAATGACTTCATGCACTTTGCTGCAAAAGATAGCAATGGAGACAATGTAAAATTTGTTATTCAAAAGGACAGCCCAATATATAAAGAAATCTATTTAAAAAGTTCTATGAACCAAGAGGCTTTATCTATGGAGAATCTTTTAATTATTGGTATTCTTGCTTTATTATTTATTGTTTTTACTTTTATGACTATGCGAAATTCTTCTAAGAAAAAATCAGATACAAGTAAAGATTCTAAATCAAAATCTTTAAGTGGAAATTCCGAAAAGAAAGGAAACTTTGAGATTACAAAATCAAAAGTTAAGTTTAAAGATGTTGCTGGATATGAGTATGCTAAAGAAGAATTACAAGAAATTGTAGACCAACTTAAAAATCCAGATAAATATAAACATCTTGGTGCTAAAATGATTAAAGGCGCTGTTTTAACGGGACCTCCTGGTACTGGTAAGACATTTTTTGCAAGAGCAGTAGCTGGTGAAGTAAATGTTCCATTTATTAGTACAACTGGTTCTGACTTTGTTGGTGAATATGTTGGAACAGGTGCTAATCGTGTCAAAGAACTATTTGATTTAGCAAGGAAAAATGCACCTTGTATTATCTTTATAGACGAAATTGATGCTTTGGCTACTAAAAGAACTGGTCAAGCAAACACTAAAGAATACGATAACGCTGTTAATGCTCTTTTAACAGAAATTCAAGGATTTAATTCCGAAGAACATATCGTTGTTTTAGCTGCTACTAATATTCCTGACCAAGTTGACCCTGCAGTTATGAGGTCTGGTCGTTTAGATAGAAAAATTGAAATTGGTTTACCAGATTTAGAAACAAGATTACACCTTTTAAATCATTTTACTAAATTGGAAAATCGCAAATTCAATAAAGATTGTAATATTAAAAACATTGCCAGTATGACCTTTAACTTTTCTGGTGCTGATTTAGAAAACTTAATCAATGAGGCTATTCTTTTATCTGCTAGAAAAGGTCTTTCGGAAGTTACTGATACTGAATTGTTAGCTGCTTTTGAAAAGGTGTCTATGGGTATCAAGGTTAGACGTAACTTATCTGACGATGTAAAGGTAACTGTTGCTTATCATGAGGCTGGACACGCTGTTTTAGCTAAATTCTTAAAGCCGACTGATGTTATTCAAAAAGTTACTATCTTGCCTTATGGTAATTCGTTAGGTCTTGTTCAAAAAACACCAGCCACAGATGAAGTTCTTCAACCAAAAGAAAGTCTTATTAAAGAAATTCAAATCTTATTAGCTGGTCGTGTTTCAGAAGAAGTTTTTAGAAATGAGATTACTAGTGGTGCAGAATCAGATTTGAAACATGCTACAAATATCTTAGTTAATATGAATACAAGGTTAGGTATGTTTGATAGCCTATCTTATAGAGAAGACGGAGTAGATTATTCTGTTATTGATAAACAATTACAGCAATACTACGATGAAGCGAAAAAACTTGTTTCTGGTCAATTAAGAACAAAAATCGATTATGTTGCAAAAGTTTTATTGAAAAAAGAAATGCTAACTGGTAAAGAATTAGATACCGTTATGCTAGAAGTTGATAAAATAGAACAACGTAAGAAGGAAAAAGCTAGTTAATTATTTTAAATGGGATAATTAGTATTTAATACTAAATTATCCTATTTTTTTTGCATAAACTCTTGATATTTTATTTTTTTCATTTATTATTATAAATAACGATATTATTTTTTTTGAAAGGGTGAAAAATATGCTGGTACATTCTCAAAAAGATTTATACATAAAAGGTATACATATTAACTTATTGTATAAAAATAATTTATTAAGGTGTCGTGTTTATAATTACGGAAATATGAACTATCATCTATATTATTCGAAGGATAAAGTCCTAGTAAATAATAAATCAGATATTAGACCTAAAGAACAAATGTCTATGCAAAAACTTTCTCGCCACCCAATCCTATTATCAGAGAAAATGGTAACACCCGACTTAGAAGAACAAATCTTCTACTTAAATTTCCACTTAGTTAATGACAAGGGAGAGGACGTTTTCACTCATTCAGAAAAACAGTTATTTATTCTTGAAACTCCAATTTGTTTTGGAGAAAAGCGATTAGATAATTAATACATAAGAAAGAAAGACACATCTGTATAAGATTAACGGGTTCCATTTTGGGAGGGAAAATCGAAATTAACAGTTCATTTCTCTCCTAAAATCGTTATAGTTTTAGCAACATAATTAAAGATACTTTTAGTATATAAAACGAGCGATTTTTAGCCATTTTATCTTATGTTGGTAAAATAATAGTTATGAACTAAAGAACCATATTATTCACTAATAAAGGGGTGAAGATAATTTGAAAAAGATATCCGAACAAATATTAGAACTATGGATAATAACAAGTTTCATAGGTACTGTAAGTATAGTTTTGTGGTTTTTTCTTGGTGATACAATCTGCTTTTGATTGGTGTGAATAATTTGAATAAAACGCAAAACAGTAAAATTTTAAACCGATAATTTATTTATCGGTTTTTTGTATTTCAAAAAAATAGTTGGAATAACAGTATAATTAGCAGAATGATTTTCAGTCGGACAATAACTATTGCCCAAATGTTAATTGGCTTGTGAATTTTTGCACTAAACATCCATAAACGCTGATTTGACAATGAAAAGAAGACCTAATCTCTATGCGAATTAGTCTGCTCATTGATACTCTATTTGTATTGTTTCTCTCCATCAATGGAACCCGTTAGTATAAGATGTGTCTTTCTTTTATGAATATTTTCTATTTTAAATATTTCTTAAAGTGTTGATAAATATCATCTACTTTTTTAAGAAAATCAT
>JACLAD010001932.1_pt1 | contig 12381 bp, 5 predicted proteins | sample 8027901 | NCBI WGS metagenome assembly JACLAD01 (sample SAMN15725071, study PRJNA655200) | protist metagenome | isolation source: fluorescence activated cell sorting (FACS) single amplified genomes of... | place: Spain: Blaines Bay Microbial Observatory, Mediterranean Sea | collected 2016-07-05
AGGTAAACGTCAGATATTTCGCGTTGGTGCGAAACTGGGTCGCTTCCCTGGATCAATATGCGGGTCATACTTTGCTGGCGGGCAAGTCAATTTATCTTCTTTCCTCAATTTCTGGAATTGCCGAGAATTTTTTTCTTTAGATTCGTTTGCCCGGCTTTTGACTACTCGACTCATAAGAATGGGATCTTTTGCAACGCAAAACTTTTCTCCGACCATTAAAACTATTTGTGGCTTGTTGGCCTCATAATGCCTCATCTGCTCTTCATCTACGGTTAAATGCCGCCGCTTAAGTGCATGCACCTTTCGTAGCCTGTGCTTAGACCTCTTACGGGATCGTGGAACATGATTGCGTGAAAGGCTAGTCAGAGCACCGGCCCACTTAGGAACTTTCGCCATTGAAAGACATTCGCGACTGCGTCTGCTGGCTCCACTGCGTGGATTTACTTGTGGAGATCGTTTTGACGAGTTTGCATGCTTCGTCGTTTTCGCAAGGCGGTGAGAGTGCCAAACGCGCTCAACAAGATTATTTAGACGGCGCCCCCCGCATTTTCTATGTCCTTGCAAGTAATCGAAGCGACTCTCACGCGAGAGCCGGCCGTGGTGTATGCGCTCAATTTCAAGCATCCGCTCACGGTTAATACTATTTCCATTTGCGTCGCGAAGCGACACGCGGCCATCTCGATTTTCTACGAGATTGTTGGGATTGTGCTTGAGGCTAAGACTCAGAAAGTCGGCAATGTACGTGTCACTGTGTGCAGAACTTGGTGATTTCATTTGCTCCCGTAACTTGTGCAAAGAAGGGCGTTTGGATTCGAATCTTAGCAGAGCGCCCACATCCACTGCCGTACCAAGGGTATCCACTGCCCGCATGAATGTGGCCGAGCGACACTCTTCAAGAGTCATTGAGCCCTCTTCGATAAGAATTGCCGCAATGAAGCTATGAACTGGGCTGGCGTGAGTCGCTGCAGTAACCTTGGCCGTTGTTCCTCTCAACCCGTTGAGACTCGTGCGGCTCATCAATGCAAGCCTCCGCAGCGCTGTTCCTACTAGTTTAAGACTTCTGTCTTCCTGCCTGGAAGTAACTTTGCTGATTGGTGAGGCAGAAGACTTCTCATCTAAAATTGGCCTCGTTGGAGCTGCAGAACGCGGTCTTCTTGCGATCTTTGCCGGTTTCACTGTGCTGGATAAACTCGGCCGCGCACTTTTGTGTGAAACTTTTGTTTTCGTGCCAGTGAGCACGCCCCGTTGCTTTTTTCTATCCTCACTACCAGTGATGCTGAGCCTTCTCACCTGCTGGGACAGTTGCGGCATATTGTCAATCGGCAAGTAATGGGCGTCTAAAATGAGGTCCTCATCAACAGGTAGCATATGCGAGTCATTCTCAAGAAAGTTGAGCCAGCTTTTTTGGAAGTTGGCGGCTTTTTTATGACCAGGGTTGAGAAGTAGCGCTTTAGCGCATGCTTTTGACGCTGTGTGTAGTTCTCCAAGATGCCGAGCGCATACCGCAGCTTTCCACCACATTTCCGCAATTTCGCTGTCCTCTGCTTCTTGGTTCGTAACCCCTGCGTTTACAAACTGCCTGCGCAGTTCACGCGTTTTGGGACTATTTCTGAGTGTAAGGGCACGGTGGTACATATCTATTGCTATTGCGAAAACACCTTCGTTGAAGTACCTGTCTGCCTCGACCTGCCAGACTTCATAATCTTGAATCCAAGCCTTCCATCCACTACTTTTCTGTGCGATTTGCGCTGCGCGCAGCTTTACCATCATATTCACTCCCATGCCTTCCATGGCGCCTGCGATGTGCTGCTTTGACTCTTGACGGCGGACTTTGTATACTTGCTTCATGCCATCCGCAGCTGTGTCCATATTTCCACTCTGCTCATGCGACCGACTGAGCTGCAGTAAGATGTCGGCCTGATCGAGCCACTTAGGGGGGGTCAAAAGGCAATGTTCGTAGTAGTTTATGCACAGGTGACTTCGCCCAAGGCGCTTAGCCACAGCTGCTGCACGCAACAAGGCAAGATCGAGCGTCTTTCCACGCTGAAAATGAGTGATGCAGTGCTCGTAGAGCTCAAGTGCCCGGTCCAGAAGTCCAAGACACTCATGAATACGACCTCTCAATATCCACAGGTTTTCGCTTGCAAGATTTTCTAAAAAGCGAGCGGCAATTTCGGACGCGTCCAGAGCCACATTTAAGACTTCAATACGGAGGTCGACGAGATAAAGATGAAACGTTGCCTCGGCCAGCGAGCTCCAAAATTTTGCCCCGAATGTACTTCCACGCGCAAGTGAAAAGGCCGGTGTCTTTTGCAGCGCATGTCGGCCGGTGGTTTCGTTGCGCACAGCAATTCCCGTAACACGCACAGCCTTGACCAAGAAAGCCACCGCTTCCTTATATTTTTTCTCGCGGGCTTTCAAAAGACCAAGAGCAACAATGCTGGCAACATCGTTGCTGTTTTTTTCGATTTTTTTACGAATCTTGTCTTCACTGATTTTCGTGGATAAATTTCGCACCTTGACCCAGCCACTCAGTTTTTTCGCGGAGGTCGAGATCCCCTGATCCACAGCGGTTTCTTCTTTAGCACCATTTTCTTCATTCGTATCCTGTGTCTTCGTATATTGTTTCTCCATAACCCAATGGCTCGGTGTAACAACAGCCAGCTGTTTTCTTCTCCGATTCCTTTTATCTAGTTGGAAGCCGATCATTTGTATCAGGATGCGCAGTTTGACATTCAGCGAGGCACCATCTATGCCTGCTTGGACGTCAGTGGGGATAAGATCATACAACTTGCGCTCCGTTATTTCTACAACGTAGTGACGATGGTTCCCGTCATCAACTTCGTATCGGACAGTGTCATTATGCACCCGTAAGATCTCCACATCCATGTACTTTCCTAAAATGAATACCTTCTTCGAAAGCAGTCGACCCCGGGGCAATAGAAGAGGCAAGTCTGGTGCGGGGATGTCTTCTGCCTTCTCCCATTTTATGTCTTCCACTTTCTTGAACAGATCTTTTGTGGACGCAAAATGCCGCCCGCCATTTTTTAGATCATGAGACCCAACCCATGATTCTTGTGATTTGACCAACTCTTTTGCATGCCCAAGGGCAGCGAGAGCCTGTTTTGCTGTTTCGTTCACAACAGCCACTGCCACCGACACACCAGTGTTGTTTGCAGCTTCCTGAAGTTTCCCTGCGTATTGCTTATAGAGATTTTTCACTGCGGCGGATGGATTTGCTTTCTTCTTCTTCTTCTTCTTGACCATGGAATTTCTTCTAATCAATTGTGCGTGGCTGGCTCTTCGACTCCGACGCTCTACAACTTTCTTTTTTTTGGACTCTGGGCTCTGCATTAATTTGTGACGAAGCTCTGCGGTATTCAGCTGCTTTTGCGGGCTCGATTTACCTTGCACAATTGCATTTAGCTTCACCACTGCACGCTTCACATCATTGTCTGAATCACGGGCATCAACGACTAAATGATTTGCTGAGTTGATCACGTCACCAATGTTTTTTGCGAAGGAGTTTTTCCTGTAAAATTGTGTTTGGTCTAGACGATGACTGCCTTTTTCGAGTGCGCCTTGCCATCTTCTCTCACTCGCTGCGCTGCTATTGCTCGTATCCGTTCTCACGAAAGCTGGGTTCCGATCTTTTTGATCATCGCTGCAGCCTCCTAACTTCTTCTCTTTGGCGTGATTTTCTCGTTGCGTCACTTCCGCGCGTTGACGTGCGTGGCTGAAGAGATCTCCAACACTTGGTTTGAACATCAACGTCTGCAATCTTCCTGCTTCTCTCAACGGTACGTGTCCGCCGGACAGGATCGTTTCAATTCGAGCGTGTTCGTGCAAGGTAGTCTTACCTGGGGGTGGCAAAATATCTCACCGGCGTGCGAAGTCCGAACATGCTCCATCAACGGTTGACGGTGAAAGAATTACAAAAAAGGCGAGGTGCAGCATCGACGATCGACGGCCACTATGTGTTAGTGTGCGTTAGCGATGTGTGCGTACTTGCAGGGATATCGGGTCACCGACACCGACGAGATAAACCTCTACTGTACGAAACACTACCACATTTAAGCAAGCAACAATTTTGTGTCCGTTCACAGAGAGTTCACAGAGAAAACTCGGAAGAAACAAGTGGGCAGGCGACATTTGGGTCATGGGCGCGAGACATTTCGACGAAGCGAGGCAACGCGTATAAACCAGTTCGGTGCAATCGAGGGCCCGGAAGCCGTTGGACGAAATAAAATCATGGGAGATTCTGAAGACATTCTCCAACCCGCGGCAAATCAGAAGATGCGCAGCCTGAGGAAAGCAGGACTCGGAGCAGTCTCTTCTGCTTCTAAACGCCCCGGCGACGGTAGACAAGGGTTGCGGCAGACGAAATTGAGAAGAAGCGCAACTGTCGCAACACCAAATAAGGAGACGAAGACAAAAACGAGCAAAGCAATAAGTGGTGGTGATAAACGCCGTCCGAGGCCTCGACGCACGAGCATTTCTAGTTCTAGGGAAGCAAGTGCGAATGCGCAGAAACAGAAAGCACTAAATGATAAGTATTTTAAATGGTCTTCTAGCGACAGTGGACAAAAGGGACCGAGAGTACACGTGCAATCGCAGCAATCTCATCTTCGACGGCAGAGACTGGCAAGAATGAACAAATTGAATCCTGATCTCGTGAGACAACTAAGAAATGACATCCGAAAAGATGAGCTCGGAGACTCCCTTGCAAATTCCTTGGACTACATGCGACGGAACATGGCTTCCGTCATGTTTCGTGGGCTCTTAAAATTCAAGGAGCTAAATCGTATAAACAAAGCATTCTTCATGTGGAAATATTCGCAACTTTGTATTGGTTGTCTGCGACGCGATAGAGAACTTGCGGTAGCTGCACAGACGCGACTGTCAATTGAGATGGAGCACCGAAACTATATCATCAACAAGCTTGTAATGCGAATGGGGAAAAAAAATACCCGCGCCGCGTTTGGGTTCTGGAAGCATTCGGCGAAAGCATCGAAAGAACGAGAGCAGCGAAAACGCCGAGCGCTTCGATGGTTTTCACACCGCTCAAGCATGAAGGTGATGCTGGCGTGGAAGATGAAAATCCAAACACGGCGGAGAGCCAAAGTACTGGTACAGTCGATTACTGGAGGATGGCGGGCTCAAACTCTCCGGAAAGGATGGAAGACATGGGCAGCCTGGCTAGCTGAACAGCGAAGACAAGATATCCTCGCACAGCACAACGACCGAAAACAAGCAGAGCTTTCGGCAATGGGCGAGGCGCATGTTTTAAAAATCAAAGCGCAGGATGAAAAGATAAAGGAGCTTGAGGAAAAAATAGCCGCGCTCATGGAAGCTGCAGCGGATTCCCGCGAGCAGCAGCAACTCAAGGAAATACATGAGAAATATGACCGACAGAGTAGGACTTTGCTTCGAGTCTTGAAACGTACCCGCCTTCGCTTATGGCGGCGGGGGCACATGAAATGGAAGCACTACATCCTCGCCCACAGGCGACGCCAGGCAATGACAAAGAAGGCAGTGGCGATGTGGGAGAAATCTTGTATGGCAAAGGCATTGAAACGATGGATCCGCAACGCGGCGAGACAAAGGCGGACAAACGGTCTATTGGCTCGGGCCGCCCGAAAAATGAAGTCAAGAACCATGAATCGGTCATTCCAACCCTGGCGTGAGATCACAGTAGAGCATAGACGGCACCGTAATATTGTGAGGAAGGCCACAATGCGCATCGCGAACAAAATACTTATTGCGGTATGGAATTCTTGGCAGATAGCTTGTCAGGAGACGAGGCGCCAAAAGATAATACTAAGACGCGCTGCAGCCAAGATTAAGAACCGGACACAAAGTTCAGTATGGATGACGTGGTGTGCGCTTGTTCAGAACTCACGTCGCACGAAGACGATCCTTAAGCGTGCTGCCGCAAAGCTGCGATACAAACAGGCAGCAGCAGCAATGCAGGCGTGGCGCAGCATGGTCGAAGAAGCGCAGTACTATCGCACGCTTCTCAAGCGAGCAGCTGCAAGAATGCGCATGAAAGCCGTGGCAGCGTGTTGGTTGCCATGGCTGCACCTCGTCACAGAACGTCGGCGCGCGAAGAAAGTTGGTTGGCGCGTTTTAAGTCGAATGTGTAATGTAAAGCTTGCAAGCGCATTCGTGACCTGGTTGTCGGTCACGGAGGAGAATCGTGAGCTTGAGCGCAAGATGCGACGTGCTGCGTCGTCCTGGTGCAACAGGACAATATCCGTGGCATTCAACACATGGGTGGAAAACATGAAGGAGAAGCAGAGGTGGCGGTCCAAGATTCAACGTGCCCATGCAAAGTGGAGTAAACGTACCCTGTCAGCCGCCATATTGTCCTGGATGGACCTTGTGGCTGACGCCCGTGAGACGAAGCAAAAGTCTCGTCGCGCGCTTGCTATGTGGACAAATGGCACCCTTACACGATGTTTTGGGCGCTGGGCAATGATGACTGCAGATACACGGGCGCAAAGAAGCCTAGTCAAAAGGGCTCTGGCTCTGTGGTCGAACAGAGTACTGTCGTCAAGCCTCGCATCTTGGAAATATAATGTACTCAGGATTAAACGAGAACGCTTCGTACTGGCAAAAGCTGCAGGACGAATTAAGAACCGAGTGCTAACCACCAGCTGGCTAGGATGGGTGCTTTTTGTGCAAACTCGCAGACGCCACCGCTGGCTCGTCATGCGGCTGATTCGGAGGCTGGCAAATAAGGAGCTTGCGAAGGGCTTTCGGGGCTGGTATGAGAGTGTTGTTGAAATGAGCAAATATGAAGGTATTCTCAGCAAAGTCCGTGGGCGATGGTTGATGAGGACACAAACCGCGACAATGAATACGTGGATAAGTTTTGTGCAGGAGAGCAAAAGAATCCGTTCTCTTCTGGCGCGATCGGCGGCTCGCTGGTTGAAGAAGTCCCTCTCGCGAACCTTCACTGCGTGGCTGCATGCAACGGATGAGGCGTTGAGGCTGAAAGAAGCATTGAAGCGTGCTGCGGCACGATGGCAAAATCGTGCTATGGCCAGTACCTTTGACACATGGGCAGATACAGTCGAGGAACAAAAGCGCTATCGAGGTCTCTTGCGACGCGCAGCGCGAAAAATGCAAGAAAAAGCTCTAAGCAGCGCTTTTGCGGGCTGGCATCATTCTGTCTCGGAGCGCCGGAGACATCGGCAGCTAGTTGCAAGAGCCGCACGCAAGTGGCAGAATAGAACCCTCACGTCTTGCTGGGGAAAATGGTATGATATCATTGTAGAAAAAAGAGAAATGGAAAGGAAGCGACGGGTTGCTGTTGCGAAGTGGGCAAATAGAATGGCTGCAGGAGCGTTCACGACGTGGCGCGAGATCGTAGCTGAGGTAAAAAGGCACCGGCTACTTCTTTCTCGTGCTGCGAAACGGATGAAGCTGCGTACCGTATCCCAAGCCTTCCAGGGCTGGTGGTCTGGCGTCTGTGAGAAGAAAAGGCATCGTGCAATGGTTGCTCGTGCAGCAAGAAAATGGAAGAATCGGACCCTTGCGTCGACGTGGCTTTCGTGGAATGGCTTTGTTGCAGAGGCAAAGCGCCACCGAGCCATGGTTGCGAGGGCTGCAGGCAAGTGGCGAAATCGCACCATGGCTGGCGCCTTTGAAACTTGGCTGTTCTTAATTGAGGAGAAGCAACGCATGGTGGGCATAGTTAAGCGAGGTGCAGCTAGGTGGCTTCAGCGGACGAAATCAGGTGCTCTACTTCGCTGGATGACATATGTTGATGAGAGGATTCACATGCGCAATATCATTCGTCGTGTACTGTCAAGGATTAACAAAACTCTGGAAGCGTGTGGATTTCGCACCTGGGTTCGAGTCTGGCGCTTTCAAAGACGAATGGATAACGCAGACGCCAGAGACGAGTTGGAGCAGCGCCGCAACAAGCTGACGCGGCGAATAATTATTCGTTTGCAGGGTAGCCAATATGCGCATGCATGGACCACGTGGCGTTCTGCCATGCTTTTTGGGAGACGACATGAACGCATAATGCGAAAGTGTGCGGCCCGGATGCGCAATCGTATGCTTGTCGCATGTCTGGATGCGTGGAGAAAATTGACACTCACACAGAAAAGACACAGAAGAATCGTGACGGCCGCGTTGCATCGAATGGCGAAGCGGTCACTTTATGCCTCGATGTTTTCATGGCGTACAACAATAAAGCGCGTTATCCGAAATCGTCGGGTGCTTGTCAAGCACCTCGAGAAAAAGGTGCACGAGCTGCGAAATCGCCAATTCTATGGCTGGCATGCAATTGTGACTCTGCGCAAAAGAACGGTACGACAGCTAAGACGAATATGGGCCCTAAAACGGGCGCGTTATCAGCGCCTCTCATTCTTCGACTGGCTTCGGAAAGTAGGTGTCAAGTGTCCCGTCTGCCTTCGTAAAAGTCAGCCAATCTACAAGAAGAGAGAGCCAACTTTGAAGAACACATTAGATTGGACGAAGAGGGAGCATGGGTGGAATGGGAAGCTTATTAAAGAAGGAATTCCAGACTGGTTGGAGCAGTTGCCCCCCGTGAAAACTCCAGGTCATAGGCTAAGCCCAAAAGATGGAACTTTGGTCAAGCGCAGCACCCCACAGGAATTGACTGGCCATCGCACTGTACGGCAGCTTAGAAGAATCATAGATCGTGCTTCAAGTCTGCAAGCAATGACAGCAAAAGCCCGATTAGAGCTCGAAACGTCCAACAAAGTAATCGGGGGTTTTGTCGATGACTTGCTGAAGAGCGACGTACTTTCGCCGGAATCTCGAAAAGCATTTGAAGAATCAGTGAGCGGAGACGACAGCTTGCATGACCGTGGCAATAGTGTTGCAGTTTTACAGAGAAAACTTCACGATGGTGTGCCCAGCGAACATGAGATCTTACCCCCAGCGACGGCGTCAGCCTCTCCTCTTCTCGCCAGTGGTCTCGCCAGTGGTAAGGGGACTAGTCGCAACTTTGCCAGCGATCGGCCCGTTAAACTTCCCAATCCTCGAGAATTTAGCGATGGAGCATCTCGAGGTAGGCGAAAGCATCGCAAACGGGAGAGGCAGGGAAATAGAAAGAAAGCACGTCTCTTGAGTGTCGACATGTCACAAGGTTCTCTCAGCTCACCAGGAAGTGCAGATCCATCCGGTTATCAACCTCGCAAATCATCACCATTAAGCAAAGAAGCACACCTCCGTGCTACGACTTCCGCAAACGCATCGCAGCGTGCTCAATCCATGAATACTAGTGATTCTGCTGCGGAGTTAATTTCTCGGCAATGACATATGACATATGACATCAGAAATGCATAATAATATATTACACTAACATACTAACATCCTCAATTATTACAATCAAGTAGAAAATCAAACGATTCAGTGGTTACTGCTATGTTAGATGCTGTTACTTCAGATGTGCCTTGTATGGCTGTAATCGTTCTCAAATTTTGTCATTTTAGCCTTAAAGTCTTTAGATCAAGTTGAACTTCTGCCTCTTCAACGTGGAATTCACTGATCCAAGAAGGCACAGCGAAACTGTCAGGTCGCAAACTCGAATCCAACCAGTAGATGCTGAGAGGTACGTGTTTCGACAAAGGAGCATTCGAAGTCCATCGATCGGCTTTTAAGAGCTTTCCAAGATTTTTCACGCGACCGGTGGGACCTCTTCCCGCGGCTCTACGTGATCGGGAATATTTTCGCTTCTTTGTGGGACCTTGACCTTCAACTACACTTTCTGAGTGTTGGCCGGTTGCGATTGCGACGCTTTTCTTTTTCGCACCATTCTCCGTTACTCTGTGCTTTAGAGCCCATTCGAACTGCAGCGCTTGAACTTTGTTCTCGAAGCCTTGAATCCAAAATATCGGGGTCCAAGTTACATCGCAATCCTTTCGCCTGGCAGTTGCTTTTGCGCCACCGGCAATCTCTCTATTGTGTTGCCTCAACCTCCTCTTCAAATCGTTGGTTGCTCCTACGTAGCTGCGGCGTCCGCTCTGCAGCGCGTAGACACACCACCTGCAGAGTGCGGTTCCTTCTGTCATGACCCGCTCCTCGGAATGGAAAACCCCTGTCTAGATCAAAGCCGACATTGCTGGATTCGCGATTCGCTCCGCGAGGGCTCGGCGCTCATTTCGAAGTCAAGACGTAAAAGTTAAAGTTAAAGTGTCTGTCTCGAGACATTCAAAATTGAATTCAGGTCTTCGCGTCTATCTCGAGACTTTCCGTGAAACTGCAGAAATAGAGCTCAGCTCCCGCAAAACCCATCTGTGGTCTCATAATGGGACTTCCACCGGTCTAAAAAGTCTGAAACTGCTTCGGGTATCGCCGAAATGAGGCTCACAATTGGACGCCTCGGAGCACACACACACCGCGGACTCCGTAGGGTCGCATCGTCCGGGCAAAAAGTGACAACGGCGAGATTTGAACTCGCGCATACGAATATATTGCGGCCTAAACACAACCCCTTAGACCACTCGGGCACGTTGTCGGAGGATTCACGAGATGCTTGCGCATCCATTGGCGTTTTAGGCAAGAGATGAGTCGAAACATTGCTATATAAAGATATAGAAAATGGCTCACGGTCTCCTGCTACAAAAACATACACAAGTAAAAGAGCGAGGGAGTAAAATAGTAAAATGGGAAGAGGCCGCGGATCCCTCTCTACTAGGTGTTGCGCAGTAGAGCACTCTAACTTCCTGTGTCTACAACCGCGCAGACATCGACGGGAGACGGGGAGAACTAATTTATATTTAAAAAGAAGAAAGAAATACAAACTGGTCGTTGTCCCGTCGATCTGGCAGCACTCGCCTGAGCCACCGGGCGACTGGTCGTTTCCTGTTCTTCTCCCAACAGTCGTCAGCCGAAACTGGACCTGGTCCAGGCATGGTCATATATAGCCCCAGTACGGATGTAGAAATTGTGCGCTGGTGCGGGCGCATAGGCGGAATTTTCGGCATCAGCGGCTCTCTCCTCACGCTCTACTCGGTGGGGCGCCTACTCTGTGCCTTGCATGCCTCGGGATTAAGTCGAAGAATCGGTGGGAAAGGCTCCAAGGCAGACACTTTCTTCTTTTTCCTTTTCCTCTTTTGTATGTCAATCGGTGATTTCTTTCTAGCTTTTGGGATGTCACCTCTCTCATTTGGACTGGACGACCCATCGAACGCGCAAACATTTTGCACTATCCAAGGCATCTTTCTGGAGATCGGGGCATCTGTATCAATTGTGTTTGCAGCGCTTATGGCCGTGGAGACTTACTTCCTGTTCAAACCGGTGACCTGCTCACAAGGATGTTGCACAAATACAAATCGACCCTACCTGCTACTTTCTATGGGTTTCGCCTGTCTTTTCGCAATGTGGATAACTTCGTCCGTCGCTTTTGGTTTTGGCGCAACTAATGTCGATAAAGTAGGCTGGTGCTGGGTTCGTCCTGGTGATAACTTCTCACTAGCCTTCCACACTTCATTTTACATGTACCTCTACGTGAGCGAAATATGCATCGGCGTGTTCTTTTTCCTTGTAGTTTGCCATATTCGAAAGACTGTGAAAGCCACCGGAACTGCGCTGGGCCGGCGAAAGTTGTGCGAGGCTTTCCTAAAACTCGGCTTATACCCAGTAGTATACGCAATTTTCTGGCTACCCGCGACTGTTCACCGTGTTCTCAATTTAGAGACGAGCACTGGACTGCTAGCTTTCCACGGCACCTGTGTTTCGACAATTGGTCTCATGAACTTTTTGATTCTTATCAAGACAAATGGAAAAGCAAGAAAATATCTGCCTTATTTTAAAACATGTTGTAGAAATGAAAGTAAAGACGATGGATCTCCAAAAGAAAGGCGGCCTCATAAGGGAAATAAGTCCGTAGCTAGTCGGAAGAGCAGAGATCAACATGAGTCGCAAGGTAATATGGAGACTACTTTTGCGAGCATGAGTTCACACGAGATAGAGCTTCGTGTCTCGGACACGCACAGCAGTAGCACCAACTTTGCAAACAGCCCCAACGTAGTCTCCCCCTGGGCTGGAATTGGAAATCCGGAGAATGATGCCACGGTTACAGAACCGTAATGACATTAGGATTTTTGTGGGGCATGCCTGAGACTGCGACTGCGACTGACTGCGACTGAGAGTGAGTGAGAGGTGAGGAGTGAGGAGTAAATGAAAATGGCAAATTTCGAATTTATTATATGTTGACGTTTGACGTTGACATTGAAGTTGACGTTGACATTGATATGACGTGTGATATATGACCAGTTTATAAAATATAAATAATAAATATAAATATAAAATAATAATAATAATAATAATAACAACAAATAATATAAATATAATATAGTTATGGTTTTGTCTTAATCTTAAAATGCTTTAAAAATT
>JACLAD010005124.1_pt1 | contig 12379 bp, 6 predicted proteins | sample 8027901 | NCBI WGS metagenome assembly JACLAD01 (sample SAMN15725071, study PRJNA655200) | protist metagenome | isolation source: fluorescence activated cell sorting (FACS) single amplified genomes of... | place: Spain: Blaines Bay Microbial Observatory, Mediterranean Sea | collected 2016-07-05
TGACGTTGTCCAAAGCTCGCTTAACTAGCTATCTAATACTAATATTAGATAGCTAGAGTCATATTATATTATAATAATAATTATTATTATTATTGTAGGACGCTTAACTAGCTAGGTCAGTAATTATAATTATGATAATAATTATGAAGTTGTAGGATGCTTAAGTAGCTAGCTCATTAATAATTATTATTATCATAGTTGTAGGATACTTAAGTTGCTATGTAGCTAGCACATTATATTAATAATAATTATTATTATCATATTAAGTATTTTATTGTGCCATGAAATGTGAAATGATAGCTATACATACATAAAGTAGATCATATATAATAATGAATTTCATTATTCGTAGATTTATTAGATGTAAAAATTTGAAAGGATTTATATCTAATAAAACTACGAATTAAAACTTTCATAATTCGTAGTTTTATTAGATATGAAAGTAAAATCGACATTCAGAGTGTCGATTATTTACCATTTTGCTGGGGATATTATATCCCAGCTGAGCACCCCGCAGCCTAGCCTGCCTACCGCCGATGCGATCATGGGATCTTTGATGAATTAAGCGTGCTCGTACATTCTTCTTAATGACCTGCAGCTGTGAAGTTTATGACAGCGCTGCTTGCAATCATTGCAACGCTGTCTTTCTGTCTCTCATTGCTTCCAAGAGCCTGTACGTTCCCGGCTAGATTATCTCGAGGAAGAGTCAAGAAAGTTTACTCCCAAGTGAAGATGTCTACTTCATCAAGTATACCAGAAAAGATTTTGCTGGGCACAGGATCAGCGTCCAGAAAGATGATTTTGGAAGAAATGAATATTCAGTTCTCTGTTCACAAAGCAGATATAGATGAGAGAGCAATTGGTGATCGTACGTCTGATAAGAATGTTCAAGAATTGGTGCTTCTACTTGCAAATGCAAAGGCGGACGCTATCTTACCAACCCTACCAGAGGATACAAAAGGATTGATCTTGCTCACAGCAGACCAAGTTGTAACATGTAATGGTCAAATTCTCGAGAAACCATTGAATGAAGCTGAGTTTCGTGGGTTTATTTCGGAGTATGCTATTCATCCTTGTCGCACAGTGGGTAGCACTGTTCTTACGAAGACAGATACGGGGAAGCGGGTAGAAGGAACGGATAGTGCAACTATACATCTGAAGCCAATACCAGAAGATATTATACAAAAACTAATAGATGAAGGGGAAGTATTTTACTGTGCAGGAGGATTGATGATAGAGCATCCTTTGATCCAACCTTACATTGATCGCATAGAGGGAACCCTAGATAGCATCATGGGTCTAAGCAAATCATTAGTTTTTGACTTATTGAAAAAGATTTCCTTGAATTGACAATTTACTATTCCATGTATTGTCTTGATTTGGTGTCTAGCTACGTATGTCTACTATCTACTATCTGGCCTTGCTTATACTTGTACTTAATTATAGCTTATTATAGATTATAGCTTACCTCTGTACAATGAAGTACTACGTACTACTTGCTTTCGTGTTCTTTATATACTTCTACTTCCACAGTACTTCTACCTACTTCTAGATTTTATGTCCAAAGTCTAAATGCTTTTTAGCTAAAAGTTCAACTATTAGCTAGAAGTACTTATTAGTATGATTAGGTTTTTACTTTTATGAAGTTAATCTCCTGCGGGATACCTACTTGTACTTGTAGACTTGTACTTGTACTTGTGGTTTGTAGCTTGTACTTCTAGCTTCTAGCTTCTACTTTTCTACTTTTCTACTTCCTGAAGTAGTTACTAGAACTAGACGCTACAAGTAGTTTTAGTTTCTTCTAGTTTCTAGTTTCTACAATAGACTGAAGAGGGAAGCATGACAGATGAGAGTGGCAGTACGTAGCATTTCCGCTTTCTTTATACTCAGTACCAATATCAGGATTACCATATGAGTATTTGCATTCGTAGTTAGTTCTACGTAGTTATAGTTATAGGTACTCACTAGAGGTAGAAGTACATCCAAAATATTGGCTGTGAATGGAAAAGACAAACTTTTATCCTATAACTCATAAAATTTATGATCACATATAGAAATTGCTAGGAGGACCAACACAAATTCAAACCGCTCAGTCTCAACAAAGCGGTCAGTAGGCTGGCAATCGTAATTAGGTATAGTATTAGTATTATGTGTTATGTATATCATTAGGTAGGAAGGTAGGTAAGTAGGTAGGTAATGATATATATTATGTATTTTATGTATTACAGTATTACCTACTTATGTATTATGTGCTATGTTCATTCTCGTAGCTGTAGTATACTTCTGATTTATAGCAATATCTAGAAGAAGTATGTAGTAGAAGTAGCTAGGTACTTAGTACATAGCATTCTCATAGCCAGTAGAAGAGTAGAAGTAGTAGTACGTATTACTATTACTGACCAGCGCTAGCGCTGCTTTGGTAGTTACGACTTTTATAACTTATATATGTATAGATAGAAATTGAAATGAAAGTGAAAAAGCGCGAAATCTATATCAATATCTGTACCATTCATCAGGCATAATACATGATCCTTCCAATATTTATAGGTATAAGTACAACTATGAATTATAAGTTATGTCTTTTCCATTCAAAGTCTACAGAAGGAAGACTTTTACGTTTACTGACGTTATCTCCTAAGCCTTCATTATTAACAATTTCAACAAGACGTTTATTATACTCCTCACCTTTTCCTTGATTTCCTGTAGATAGCCATATTTCTAGCTTATAGATTTTAGTTCCAGATTTGATTTTAGATTTGTCGACAACTCTACATCCACATATGATATCTTCATCTAAATCTATAGATTCACCAATCAAAGATAACACAATACATTCCCAATAAATATCTAAGAGATCAATGTTTAAATTGACTTTTCGATACACGAGTTCGCTACCCTTGGCATTGATTTCATCTTCCCAACCAGGATAAATATTTTTTTTGAAAACAGCTAACGATTCTATTTCTTTGCCAGCCAAAGATTTCCTGGCGTAACCATCATAGAATAAATTTGAAGGTTTGGGAAACACTGAGTACATTCTCCAGAATTCTTCCACACTAGAAAATTCACAAATTTCATGAACCTTCCAAGAATTAGGATCATCGGACAGATCTTGCATCCAGAATACCCATGTATTTTGTAATGGATGCTGGATGTTGCTCATACTTTTCCCTGATATTTCAAAAAATGATTTCCCGTTTCTTTTCAAAGTCAATACCTTCTCCTGCGTTGTAAAATTATACCGACCGAAAAGAAAAATGACATACTTAGTCTTATACTTTATTCGTCGGTGTAATTCAAGCTCATTTTCATTTTATCCCTTATTACGATCCTTCAATTCTTTCTTTGAAGGTTAAAGTTGGCAAGCAACATTTTTGGAATTCCAAATCCCAAAAAGTCAAGGAATAAAAATCCCAAGAGATTGGGCTTGTCGCTGCGAGCGATACACAGGACATTTTGTCTTCTTGGATTAATTAGTTATTTTAGGTGCTTACGCGCGTCTAGTAAAAGGTAGGGGCCATTTTTGTTTCAGCGCCCTCCCTGATCTTTCAAATCCTTTGCGATCGAATACTTGAAAGCTTCCAAGTAATCTATAGTTGATTCAGCGACAAAGATTCTTTTTGTGAGCCTCGTATTCGTTGGCATGGGCGTTAATAGTCTTGACCAATTGGCGGACTGTAGGCTGAAATAAGATAAGACTCGTTGACTTAGGCAAAGTAGCGGTAGCTAAATGTATTATATTAGCAATAGTGCGATTAGATACAGCATCAGGTTTAACATTAGCGCTAGCGCTAGCGTTAGTGTTAGTGTTAGTGTTAGTGTTAGTTTTAATATCTTACACAAAATAATGAAAATGATCAACGCTTTTGACGAACAGCATAGGCATGCTTCTGCCTTGATTCAATGCGAATATCTATTTTCTTCGGCCACTCCTAACGCAGAAGAGGTTGAACGTTGAACATACTTCTAATATATGATATTGTTATTCTTATTCATGAATAGGATATACGCCAACGTCATCCCAGGCGATCGAGCTGAAGATCGTTATGAAGAAGAGGCTGATAGTCGCAACGAGGAAGGCTAAACATGCATTTCAATCACTTAGTCTCGAGTAGACCCTACTTCCCTAATTTGTACTTGCACTTCTAGATATAGATATATGATATATATAATAATAGATTATTTAGTTACTTGAATGAAAAACACGACTAATACAAATAAATCAAATAATCTAACTGAAGATGGTTAAAAAGAGGAAATATGAATATATAGAAGTATATATATCGCGCTCGATTAGCAAGCGATATACAATTAATTACTTCTGTTAACATTTATTAATATTAAGCTAGCTCAGTAACCATTATTTATTAAGTATCACTTCTAGTATTTAGTACTTTACTATATCAGAAGTACAATACACAGTGTATATATATATATACCTGTAGAAGCATACACTTGGTATTGATATACTTATTCTATACCTACATGTATACATACTTCTATGACTATGAGCTACATATGAGATAGTCTATGAGATATGAGATCATGAGATCATTTATGTGTGTTTTTAATCGAGACGCCGTACAGGTCACTAAATTGTTCACGAAGTAACATCTATGTTCTCGCTGAAACTAATCTCTAATGTCCTGACGAGTGGTGGGCTATAGTAATTAGTAGCTACATGAAATCGGAATCATAATCTTCGTCCTCTTCTAACACGCTTTCCAGTACACCGTTGCCAGTGAATACATACGGTGTTGACGCTTGTAATTTACTAGCCTCATGAGACGCTAGAATAGATGTTCCCTCAGTCATTGGAAAGTACTGTCGGGTTTGTTCTCTTTTTGGCTTTGGCCAATGTTCGTCCATGTGGCAAAATCCATTACATTCATGATTACTAAAAAAACTCAGAATACCCTTCTCTCCCAGATCAGTGGGACCGTATAGTCTCCTCCTTGAACATATGGCCAAATCCGTCAATTCGTACCTCTGTTTTGACTTTCCTCTATTTCTAGGATGATCTGTTCGAAATCGCCCCTGTAAGTCAGTCACGATCAACTGACCGCCTGATCTTTTGTAAGTGAAGTGACTGAATGCTTCCATTGCCTCAGCGTTAGGATTTCCCGATATCCAGCCCCCATTCGATGTAAATTTTGTATAATAATTGATGAAGGGCTCGATCAACCATTTTTTACCCATGTGGTATTGCACTTCTCCTTTTGTTATCATAATTTCATATCCTACTTGACAAAATCCATTCCATTCTTCAGCAAACTCGATGGCTTTATCAGCAATATTACTGTCGTGCTCATAGTACTCATCTTCAAAGTAACTGTACTCAGGTTTGAAGGCTTTACATGCAGCCCTTTGTTGATTTCTATTGCCGCCAATATACGTCCCATCCACTACTTCACGAAAATTGCCTTCACCAAGGGAAGAGTGAAAGTGTACATCAACATCTTCGCTATCAAGATTATCTCTAATAGTACGAAATGAAGACATTGTAACCAAATAATCTTGCAATGATACACTCAACTTATGGAGTCTGCTGGAAGTAGAGGTAGACCCCACCCGGAGGAACGAACAATGAACGAGGCGGGGACACTTCACTTACCCAGGTAGAGGGAGGGAATGATGGCCGGCAATTGATTTTGAATGACTTTTTTGCCTGTATGTGGTTTTGCCTAATTATTAACTCTCTGCTCTGCTGCTGCTGCTGCTGCTGCTGCTGATGTGTAAAAAGATATGTGTGTTGTAGGATGTAGGAGAATAGGAGGATCATCATTCCATTCTCTTCATTATCTAACGACTAGGATTCGAAATGTTCCAGACGGAATGAAGTCATGGGTTTTGTTCCTTCCCTTTTCCTCCTTCTTCTCTTACTACTCCTTTGCATCTGCCTTGGTATCAGTCCTCTTCCCGAGTCAGGTCCAGAGGAAGGCTATACTTCAAATAGATCCTACGTCTTCATCTCTGGATTCCCACAGTCTGGTACTTCACTTGTACAGCAGATGCTCACTATAAGCCCATACTTTTCTACTCAAGTAGCAAAATGCTTTGAAATCCATGGTACAAAATGTGCAAATTGGAATTCTGAGGGTCAATGGCTTCTTCGTCGAGATACTGTCTTTGATCGTGCCTTCAAGCCAGGCAAAATGTGCCCAATCGAACCATCACTTTTTCAGGATATCCATCTCTTTTCTATGGCCAAGCAGAAGCTTCATGCACAATGGGGAGAATATTGGGACTTGAATAGTACGACATCATTGACATCCACATCATCGATGCCATCAAGACTGTCATCTTCGGCGCATAACTATTACAAGAAAATTCTTGTGGAAAAGTCTCCACAGAATATGGTGAAGATACCATTTATTGCTAAAGCTTTTCAACATGCTAGATCACTTAATTTTCTTGTAGTTATCAAACATCCTGTCACATTGAATATAGCTTTACCAAGGGGATTCGAATGGATGAGTCGAGTACCACCACCATCTCTATCGTTCACAAGTAAAGATTCTTCCCAAGTGAATGATGTATCACGAAAACAATCACAAAAGAAAATACCATGGAATTCGACTGATCTTATTGAAAGTTTTGAATATTTTATAAAATTTATGACAGCTAACGTTTCTAAAGGTTCAGATTGTAATCTAGGTTGGCTGTCAACTATGGAAGAATTGTTAATGAATACACAAGGAAAACTTTCTTCCAATGTAACCATTGTAAAATACGAAGACTTTATTGATCCAATAAAAGCTTGTCAACTTATAATGAATATAATAACTACTGGTGAAGGAATAAATCAGATGGAAGCTTTTGGGCGTTTTTGTCGTAAACACTTTTCACCTAAGGCGCGAACAAGAGACCCATTTACAAATTCTGAACAAATTATTGCTCAACGTAGAGAGGAAAAGAAATATAATAATCGATTTGATGATAGATTTAAGAAACAAAGTAGTAAATATCGATACCAATATAGGCGGCGTAAATTACGATTAAAGGGAGTTCTATCAAAAGGAAATAATGGCGGTCCAGCCACAATGACTGGTATTAAAGAGAAACAAGGATATCAAATGCTCAATTTTGATTTAAGAATGCTTGAATCATCTGTACATACTAGACTCATTGATTTTAAGAGAGCCTATACAATGTTAACAACTTATGTAAGAACTAAAGATAATAGTGATCTAAAAAAGAAATCTATAGAAATTGTATCAGCGATTCATGGCATTAACACTCGTCTTACAGTATTTGGATATTCGTTGCCCATCGATGATTTCAGGAATTACATAACAATACAATCAGTAAAAAGTCATCATGACAAATATCATCACATAAGTAGACAGGAAATTGATCCTTACTTGGGACTTGTGAACGGTACCACAGAATTCACAAAAATGAGATTGCCTTATCACTGAAGCAGTTGAAGTTGGCTGCTACAACTACAAGTGTATTCCGTCTGTTGTATAGGTACTAATAATAAAAGAGTATATGAATCTTCATAGTCGTCGATTGTATGTTATAGACAGTTGTACTTGTACTTCTATCTAGAAGTACCTATCTACTTACATTTACATTTTGCATAGCTGCAGAAGTAGGTATGTAGGTGGGTAGAAGTAGAAGTGCTAGAAGTAGATCATAGGTATTAGTATTAGTATTAGAGGTATTAGTATATTATAGGTATATATTATGAAATGATGTGCTAGCAGCTAGTACTAAAGTATAAACTATAAGTAGTAGTAGTAGTAGTAGATAGGTATAGTAGATAGGTATGGTATACAGTAGGTACCGCCCTACATGGTACATAACATAGGTTTTTTTAACACTGTACACTGTACAATAAGTCTAAAGAATAAATCATAACTACTACTTCTATCTCATCTCCCATTTCCATCTATGTAGCTACCTACTTCTACATACACTTAATCCAAGGGAAATTCTGCCTCCACTTAGGGCGGTAGATTAGAAGTAGAAGTGCATTGCTGTATGCAATTACTGAATTGATGAGCATATGTACAACAGTGGCATTTCTGGCTGTAACTGAGCAGTTGTATGAATATATATAGGAGATTTAACGTTAGTAGAAAGTATTCTGGTCTCTCCAAAGCAATTCTTTCCCCTATTTTTTTCTCCTGGAGGGCTTGATACTAATTTTACAGATACTGGTGCAGGTCTTGTTTCCCCATAACGTATCGAAATATATTGACAACTAAATTCAAATTTCCACTTACGAAGTACATCATTATTCACAGTCTCAATATGATTAGAAGTATAAGAAATTTCATTATTATTTTGAGTACTTGATATTGACACAGGATTTAAATAAATCAAAGTTTCACCCATAGGTATCCAATGCTTAACAGGTAATAACTGTACCATTAATTGTGGTGGAATAAGATCTTGAGGTTGTAACAAAACTGATGCCCAAATTTGATATGTAAATGTAACTGGAGAGTTTATGTCTAACATAATTCCATGAGAAGTATTAATTACTCTTTGGTTCATATCTTGTATATTTGTTGTCGCTATTATTGAAAAATAAGAATGTTTCAGAGCAATTACTGTTTCATAATTCGTAGTTTTATTAGATGATAGTTGAAGATTTGTAGAAGTGTTTTTAATAATTGTTGGTAGCATGACACTTGTATCTTCTCTGAAAATTGAGGAATTAAACATACAACCATTCATTGTTGATATATCATGACGACTATAAGTAAATCCTATTCTAGGCATCAATGTATACTTCAAAGCTTTCATCATATCTGTCATTACTTCTGTATCATTATTATTATTCTGATTTTTGAAATGTTTCGAAGAAGCCTTATGAGATTTCAATAATACACGTAATGTTACATGATATTCCTCAAAAGGTTGAAGAAGTATCTTAACTGGTATATGAGATGAAATATTTAATATTTCTTTACTGTCCATTGTACATAATTCAAAGGTACCAAATGTTTCTTCTGAGAAATCATCTAATATAGGTGGCAAAGCAGTATATGTGGATAACATTAATGGAAGTGATGACTCATTTTTAAAAGTACTACATGTGAAAAAATCACCAGTTATTGACTTGATCTCTTCATCCACTGAAATACAGAGACTATCTTAATGACTAGTCACTTTTGCCATTCGGCCTGAATGAATAATACATGAGACATTTGTTGAATTTTCTATCAAACATTCATTACGCATTAGTACATATTCAACATGACACGATATCTGAAATCTTAATGATGGTAATATTGCCTCTGAACAACAAAAATTTTTTGTATTATTCACCATAAAAGGTATAGAAAGTTGATATTTTGATGCATCATTGCTATGATATGATTTTAGATTTCCGACTTTGAACAGACCTTCCTGAACTTCATGAGGTATTACTAAAGTTTCATTGGAAGAATTCTTTGTTATCGCATATTTCTTCAGTTTCCAGTCGTCTATTTCTCCCATAATGACAGTAAATCCATCATCTACTTTATCTGGATTTAATGAAGGGTCCAAAGATGATAATGATGATGATGAAACTGATGCTATTCCTTCAGGTAGTAAATCAACTTTCACAGCTACTATAATAGACTGAATATCATCATTATTTTGTGAACTCCATGATAATATGATCTCATCATCAAAGAATATGGGTGTATACAAAGGAGCTATAGCTTCTAGATGTAAAATATTAGATGGTACAGAGAAAGATAATAGACGATGATTATCAAAATATGTCGGCATTTCGTCTGGTTTTGGTGGCATAATGATATCTGCAAATGTCAATCCACCAATTTTTAAGGATAAAAATAGTGCAGAATAATCATCTGGTTTTCGTGGATACATTTCCATTAGTATGATTTGTTCGCCATGGTGAATTTTTAATGTTTTCAATTTCATGAAACTATCATCATCAACATTATCATCAACATTATCATTATTATTACCATTATTTTCATCATGAATGTGAAAAGATACAGGATATGCACAAAATCCATCACTACTACTATTATCTGTGACCCAATTCTGAATATGAGCCAATGCTTCATGTAAAGACTTGTTATTATTATGATTAGTGGTAGTAGTAGATGTGTTGTTTGCTTTTAAAGTAACATCTTTTGTATTAGGAGCAAATAAAGTTGATGATGAAGGACGAGATGCACTACATTGTATCATAGAAGAATGAAACTGACCATATCCTATACATATGGTATCATTTTCATGTTCATTTTGGTCTGATTGTAAATTTAATTCTATATCCATAGGAAGATGACTATATAACTTTAATGCAATCACATTTTTTTTACCACATTCATAATTCCCATAATGTACTTTATATACTTCATCTCGTATTGTTTGATTTGATTCTATTAACTTTAAACATGAAATTCTATTATTACTATTATTATTATTATTATTATTATCATTATTACTATTATTATCATTACTATTATCAAATACTATTTTACTATCTAAAATATTACTGTCATTTGTATTGTCGATGTTGTCATTATTATTATTATTATTATTATTATTACTGTAATCATTTGTACTTTCAGATATATCAGATATACACATAATAGAGGCTTCGAAGAAAGGATTAAGTGAATGATAAATACCTGGTTGTGACTTACCATTATTACTATTATTATTATTATTATTATTATTATCATTATTATTATCATTATTATTATCATTATCATTATCATTACTATCATCCTTTTGCGTAAGACGTAAAATATCATTAAGAAGATTAGAATGCCAGTAATCACTATTATTGTTATCATTATTATTGTTATCATTATTATCATTATTATCATTATTGATTGATTCATAGATTGATTCTTTTCCTCTCAATTCTAATGCTAACAAACTTAAGGCTGCTTGGGCATAAAAGGTACGTGTATCAAGAAAACATGAACAAAACATTAATTTTCTTAAAATCCAATAACGCAAAGACTTCCAATATGATTTATTAGAGGTAATTGTTGTTGTTGTTGTTGTTTTGCCACCTGTTGTTTGTATAGCTGTTGCTGTCGTTGGTTTTTTCTTATTCGAATCATTATGATAATCTTCATAATTGTCAATATCATTTCTAGGATTACTTTGATGATAAAATTTTGATATAAAATCAGCACTAGTAATATGATCAAAAGAATTTATAGATGTAGAACTAGACCATATCGTAGATAAAGCAGACGAATTTTCTAAAATTTCGATTGGAGTGAAATTATTATATCCACCTGCTGCTGCATCCATTCCCATAATATGTGCACTATTACAAATGTTTGTCATAGCACTTAAAAGAAGCTGTTGAGCCATTGAAAACTTCCCTTGTACAATCAATACATCTGCACATTGTACTTTTGTTTGACAAGCAAATCTTTGTCTACCAGCTAAATCCTCATGTTCAGCTAGTAATAAAGTTAATAATGAAATCAATTCAGCAGCAAAATCACGGCGTCTTTTCTCTCTTCTGATCCTACTATCATCTTTTACATTAGTGCAATTTTCAGTAAACTTCATATTATCCGATGGTGGTAATGTCGATGTTTTTTTTTCATCATCATTATCATTATTATTATTATCATTATTATTCATGACATGTTCAGTCTCAGATGGTAAGTAATCAAGCATCATCATTTCTTTCAAGAAACGTGAAAATTGTGTTAATTCTTTAGATATATTAAAAAAATTCACTTCTCCATCCTCTTTTCTATGGTTAGCATTATTATCATTATCATTATCATTGTTATTATCATCATTTTTATCGATACCCTCCTTGATAATTCTATCAAAGGCATTCATAGCTGTATGACTGCTACTATCTATAGTGGTTGAGGCTCCAAATGTGTCCATGGAAAAGGTATCCGGATACATTGATTTTACGGTATCCATTTCACTCCATGATGTTAATTTTGAGACCATAGCATGAGCAGTTCTCCGAAAATATTGAAGAGGATGTCGATACATTTCTTCCTCTTCAGCTAGTCTTGTATTCCCAAGACTAGGTTCAACCTGCTGTTGTTGATGCTGCTTTATAACATCATTATTACCATCATTACCATCATCATTACCATCATCATTACCATCATCATTACCATCATCATTACCATCATTACATTTCTTACAGTTATATGATACCAATGATAATAATCTCGAAGTTGCTAGTTGAAGTAACTCACCAATAAATGGTGAACAATCTCTCATTTTCTCTGAAATTTTACTTAATGATCCAGATGATGATAATGATAGTTCAACCTTGTCGATCTTACTACCACTATTATTATTATTATTATTATTACTATTCTGTAATGCACCACTCAAAACAAATTCTGTACAACTACGTACGATTTTCACTGAAGCAATAACAACCCAAAAATCTAAA
>JACLAD010006388.1_pt1 | contig 12371 bp, 9 predicted proteins | sample 8027901 | NCBI WGS metagenome assembly JACLAD01 (sample SAMN15725071, study PRJNA655200) | protist metagenome | isolation source: fluorescence activated cell sorting (FACS) single amplified genomes of... | place: Spain: Blaines Bay Microbial Observatory, Mediterranean Sea | collected 2016-07-05
TAGCTTGGAAAAAGAGCTAAATAGATAGATACCACTAAAAAAGAAAAAGAAGGGGAAAATGAAACGTAGTCGTGAAGAAGAAGGCGGAACTGACCAATCAAATAAAAACATCAAGATGGATGGCGAAGAAACCAAGGATGATGAGCAAAAGGCTATGTCTGATGCTGAGGGGGCTGAAAACGAAATCAACGCAGACAAAAGCGAAAGTGAATTGTTTTATGAAAAAAAACTAGGGGAATTAGAAGCTGAAGCGAAAAGCGTCGAAGATGGGACACACTCTAGCTTACAGGAAGGGACTTTACAGTTGCAAGCCACTCGAGACAAGTTACTGCACAGGGCTGAAGTCAACAAACAACTCCGCGAGAGAGAAGTTGAAGCACTTTACAGCTATGACTGCAAAGCTGCTAAGGAGTCTTACAATAATGCCCTGGATGATTTGAAAAGCTCCCTATTGGCTGAAATCAAAGAATCTGAAAAGCGGCTTGTTGATCTCCGAGACGGTGTCAACGATGCCGAAGTGCGCTCGAGCTCACGTAAACTTCGTTCTAAAAAACAAGAAGGTTCCAAGAAAGGCGGCTCAGCCACGCAGGCTGATAACGACGCGACAGAATCGAAAGCAGGCGATAACGCTGATGGTGATACCAGTTCAATTGGAACACCAACACCTGCAGGCTATGGACCAGAGTCTCTCGGTATCAACTTTTTCATGTCTGCAAGTAACGTTTGGAACGACCTCAAAGCGATGCAGAAAGATTGGCGTGAGCGCGCAGAAAAATTTCTTGATGCAGAAAAAGTACAAGAAAAGAGTGTACGGGTCGAGGATAGTGTGCTTTACTTTAATCAATTCATTTTGGAAAAGGGTCAAAGCGTTGAATGCACAACGGAGGTTACAAACGAAGAAATCTATGGCAAGATTCAAGGCATAAGTCCTACGGAAATCATCGTCAAAGTTAATGACGGGACACAAACCCGAGTCCTTGTAACCCACCTACGAAGTGGTCGATGCACTATAGCACCTTCAGAAAAATCCGATAATTAAAAAGTTTTTTACTATATTATTCCGATCTAACGCATTGCACCCATTCCTGGTTGTGGGACTCCTTGCGGTGGCCCAAGTGGTTCACCTCTGTTAAGAGCTTCAATTTGTTGCTGTGAATATCCTTGTGTTAAGAGTTGTTGATTTTCTGCCGACTCCATTTCCGTGGAATACAGAATTGGAAACACAACAATAATCCCTACTTGCGATGCAATCCAAACCAGACCACCTACCTTTTTAAAAGCCCACCACGACCAATCTTTTGTTGATTTCGATGGAAAGGATTCTAATAAACCTTTCAAACCACCCGCTTGTACTTCTCCTTCGCTCATCCTTCCTTCCTTCCTTCCTTCCTTCTTATTCCTTTTGTTTTCTATGAACCAACAATTTTCAACAAGGGGAAAAGGAAACAACGACGCTTTGCTCTTCTCTCGACGCAAGTACTTGACTTCGCCAGCCCGGTCCCGAGACCTGAACATTGACCAACATTTGACTGTCATGAGAACCTGTTGCAGCAACTAATTATCCCCTCCAGGGGGGCCGACTGCGTCGGGGCTTTTTTGCCTGCCGGCAGCTGCTGATCCTCGAAAAAAATTGCTTGGCGGGGGGAAGCAAATTGCCAACAACCTGCCCAGCAGGGCAAAACAGCTCGACGCTAGACATCGCCCCCCGGGAGGGTTCCAACTTGAGATCATTTTCGAGAGAGAAACGGCTCTAAATGCATCACGAAAATTATGGCCAGTATTTTGAAAGATTTGTCATGATCTTGAACGGTGCGTGTCAAACCGGTCGACGGGCGCAATCAGGCGCTTCTCTGTAAAGATCTATTCGCGCTTTTGAAAATTGGAGCACTTGGCGTGTTCTCGCTCTCTCCTTATGGCCAGCCCACAGGTTACAGACAGGTCTTGGAATGTTAATTGATCTCGAGCTTATGTGTGTATACATATGTATGCATGCTGCATATACACACACACGTGTACGCGAAGGAACCATGTGCCGTGAAACAACCAAGGGGCACGTGCTCAGGCTGCCCGTTGGAATTGGATAGGACGTAAAAAAGTGACTGAGCTTCTCTTTAAAGCTTGAAAAAAAAAAAAGAAAAAGATCCACAAGAACAAAAAAAAAGAAAAAAAAAGAAAAGAAAGATGACTAATGAGAGTACGGACCACTCTTATGTGGTGAAAGTCCAAGAACACTCTGCGAATGGTGCTTTACTTCGTGGGAAAGAAGAATATCAAAAGTTGTACCAAGAAAGTGTGAACGATCCGACGGCATTCTGGGATAAACAAGCGAAATCTTTGCTTACCTGGGAACGTCCGTACGATAAAGTTTCCATGGGGTCATTTGAAGGTGGGGATGTGTCTTGGTTTCTTGGAGGTAAGATTAACGCAAGTGTGCAATGCCTTGATCGTCATGTCGAAAACGGCAAGGCAGATGATGTAGCAATTATCTGGGAGGGGGATGAGCCTGGCAACAGCAAATCGTTCACTTACCGTGAAGTTCTTCACCAAGTTTGCCGTATTGCTAATGTATTGAAAAAGTATGGTGTTAAAAAAGGCGATCCTGTAACAATCTATTTACCAATGATTCCTGAGGTTGCTTTCGTCATGCTTGCTTGCGCGCGTATCGGGGCTCCTCATAGTATCGTGTTTGCAGGTTTTTCAGCAGATGCACTTCGTGATCGTATTGTTGATGTGCGAAGCAAGTTCATATTCACCACGGATGAGGGACTTCGTGGCGGCCGTACGATTGCGTTGAAAAAATGCGTCGATGCTAGTGTAGCACAGTGTGACTTTGTGGAGCGCGTATTTTGTTTTAAACGCACAGGCACGGAAGTGCCATTCAACGCAGAGCGCGATGTATGGATGGAAGACGAAGTTGAAGGCCAACGGCCTTATTGTCCACCAGAGAGTATGGACAGCGAGGACACTTTGTTTTATTTGTACACGTCTGGAAGCACGGGAAAGCCGAAAGGGCTAGCACACACTACAGCAGGGTACATGTTGTACACGACGTTGACGCACCGCTATGTGTTTGACTACAGACCTGGAGATGTGTATGCTTGTGTAGCTGACTGTGGCTGGATCACTGGCCACTCGTATATTGTGTACGGCCCGCTTAGTAATGGGGCTACCACGCTCATGTTTGAAAGCACACCGCTGTACCCAGACGCGGGTAGATACTGGGATCTCGTCCAACGTCACAAAGTGACCCAGTTTTACACCGCACCAACCGCTATTCGTGCGTTAATGCGCCATGGTACCAAGCCGCTAGAACCCTACGATCTCTCTTCTCTACGTGTTCTGGGAACCGTCGGGGAACCTATCAACCCCGAGGCGTGGAAATGGTATTACGAAAATGTCGGCAAGTCGCGGTGCGCAATCGTGGACACGTACTGGCAAACGGAAACGGGCGGGATCATTGTTACTCCCCTTCCTGGTGCAACAGATATGAAGCCTGGAAGTGCAACGTTACCTTTTTTTGGAATACAACTCGAAATCCTGGACCCACAGAGCGGCCAAGTCAAACCCCATGTTCCAGGCCAAGAAGCATCCGGCGTGCTTTGTGTCAGCCGCCCTTGGCCTTCCATGGCACGCACTGTGTATAATAACCATGCTCGCTACATGACCACTTATTTTGATCCCTACAAAGGCCGCTACTTTACGGGCGACGGCGCCACACGTGACGCAGACGGATACTTTTGGATCACTGGCCGTGTTGACGATGTACTCAACGTAAGTGGTCACCGCATTGGCTCCGCAGAGGTCGAATCCGCACTCGTTGCATATTCCGAGGTCGCAGAGGCTGCCGTGGTTGGATTTCCTCACGAAGTCAAAGGAGAAGGCATCGCTTGCTATGTCATTACTCGCGAAGGCGTCGCAGAGACCCCGGAACTGATACAGGATTTAAGAACACAAATTCGAACAGTCATCGGCCCTTTTGCAACGCCCGACTACATCGTCATTACCCCAGGCCTGCCAAAGACACGCTCAGGCAAAATTATGCGCCGGGTTTTGAGGAAGATCATTTCCAACGAGGCAGATCAACTAGGGGACACTTCCACTCTTGCTGACCCCTCTGTAGTCGACTCTCTCATTAAAAAAGTCTCCAATCTGAGGAAATAAAATACAAAAAAGCCTAATAATTTTACTGCGTGCTTTCGTTATTATTGATTTCCATAGTAGATATTCTTGCTTCCAGCAACCGTATCTCTTCCGTTACATTGATTATCATTTCAGTATTCACATGCCTGTACAGTGCAGCCAAAAATATCAAACCAAACCACACCAAAAGTACAGTACGCACGGTGCGCCACAGGAACAAACTCAACGAAAACCCTTCTGGTTCACCCATGAATTCTTCCGTTGTTACCACACCATTTCTATCCATGTGCCAATATGAATCTTTTTTCATAATTAGAGGTTCACTACCGTTTCTCGCTTTATTGAGTCCAAAGCGGCGCCGGAAAACAGCTTTGGAAATCTTTTCGTCGTTATTATTCAAGTCGAGATTTTCCAAAACGTTTTCCACCCTTTGCAGCATGACATCAATAGACCTCGTTCTTTTTCTTCTTCTCGTCACAGGCATTATATCACCATATCCTCTTTCCCCCAAAATACTCATTGATGGAGGGACAACTTCCTCCTCTTCATCCTTCATGGTTTTTCGTTTTAGATTTTGAATTTTTTTTTCAAAAAGCCCGCCAAAAGAGCCCGACGCAGTCGCCCCCCAGCAGGGGTTACTACGAGTCTACATCAATATCCAATGTGGTCAAGACACACGTATGAGTGGAGGTCGTAAGTAAGTAACCCCTCCCCGGGGGGCGACTGCGTCGAGCTCCTTTTGCCCTGCCGGGTTGGCTGTGTCCGACGATTAGGGTAGAAAAGGAAATATTGATAATATATGGGTGATAATTGTCACTCGGATATTATGATGTATGTCGGTAAAAAAGGGGAATAGAATTCTAAAATACACCTTTCAATTGAATACTGCAAATCGCAAAGTAGAAGTTTTGTAACACGTGTGTTTGTTTGGTTTGATCAAGAAAGATGAAGGGTGTGGAAAGAATTTTTCGTCAAAATTTTGCTCGATCGCTTCGTGTTGGTGCTGCTATTGGTGGGAGGAGACCACTTTTACTTCAAAGTAGATGTTTAGCGGATGATGCACCTGCACGATTTATTGTGGAGCCAGAACTTCACGAAGAACGTGAAAAGTACTCGGTAGAATCTCCTTATGATGCTCTGCCATTTATCAACCGTGATGATCTTGATCCTGAGCCAATGCCAGAAGTTGTTGCGAAAGACGCTGTTCGATACACAAACTCGATGCCAGAAAGTGTTCAAGAGACGTTGAATGTGCGTATTTATAAACCTGCACGTAACATTATGCAAAATACCCGTGAAGACACGATCGAGTGGGCTTTAGATGTCGATAACCAAGAGAAATGGAACAACCAATGTATGGGCTACGCCTCATCAGCAGATCCTGTTGGCGCGACGGGGATCCGCAACTTGCGTTTTACGCGACTCGAAGATGCGAAAACTTTTTGCGAGAAAAATGGATACAAGTTTCAAGTTGACACACCAAACCCAATTACGGAACACTATGGTGACAAAATTTACGCGGCAAACTTTTTGAGCTTCCACGTCCGAAACCGTCGCGCAAAAATGACCCCCAAGCAGTTAATCAAGTCTCAGTACGCTCATCCAGAAAGTGGGAAAACGTGCTGGGTCAACCTCAAGCACACCCCTCACGGGGGCGAAGCCTCAAAAGTAGTTAGCGGAACCCAATGGTCAGACCCCCACCCCGCTAATCATGGAGCCAAAGATTGGCATGCAAAGGGTTTGGGTAAAGAACAAGAGCTCGCACGAAAGTTGGGCAAATAAATTGTCTATACTTTTCTTTATATATCTAACTAGACATTTTTTAAAATGATCGCCCAATTTCCGGTGTCCCAGTACACTTTTTGCACTTGGATGTTTGGCAACAACTCTTTGGCCAACTCTTCGAGCTCACCTCTTTGATACACATGGCAATATCTCTGGAACACAAACGACTTTTTGTGCTCATCAAACTCTGCGTGTGAGGCAGCAAAATCTTCTTCTTGGGCTTTTGCAGCATTCTTATAGTGAAACGGGACTAAAACATCGGGCTTATCAAACCGGTGGCCCGAAACACCTTGACGCTGGTCAACTTTCTGTTCCATCGCCCAAGCGTAGAACAAGCCTTCCCCACCTGGACCTACAGTCCGCATACACTCTCTTAATAACTCAACACGTCGCTCTCGCGTAGAAATATGGTGAAGCACAGCTATACAAAGCACAAAGTCAAATTGACGAGAGCGGAAAGGGAGGTGAATACCATCCCCAACAAAAGCTTCTAATCCGCGTTCACCAGCAATGTCTACAAGAGCCGCACTAAAGTCACACCCTATCGAGTATCCAACACTGTTACATGCAGGCATAACTTTGCCGTTTCCGCAACCAACATCAGCGAAAAATGAACCCTTTGGCTTGGAAACCACAAACTCTTCAACCTTTGGCCAAATTTTATACCTTGTACCGTGCCACTGGCTCGCAACAGAATCGTAAACTTTCTGGACATGCTCCACTTCAACGTCTGGTACCGTTAAAACATCCCCACATTTAGATTTACCTTGTTCCAATAGGTTGGGCACAACACTGCATACCCTTACAGGCCCTTTGTAAGTAGTTTTACCTGTCAGTTCCATCTCCTTTCCTTTTTCTTGACCCGATCCCATAGCACTACTCGTACGACGTCGTTTACTTCCCTTCATACTACTATCTCGAACAATTACCCCGCTTCTTTTTAAAATTCCTGCATTCAAAACATACACACCACTACGCCACAACAACATAAAAGGAGACTTTTTCAAAAAGTCACCTTCGAGACCTGTCTCGTCCACAACTCTGCGACACAGGTCTACGACACAGGTCTACCTGTAGACGTTTTCTCACCGTGTTAGCGAGACGAGACAAGGAGAAACTTCCAGTATAGATAGAGGATTGATTTTCATTTGCCCCGTAACAGCATGCATTTTTTCATGATGTCACCTTGGGACTGGGGCAAGTCTGCGTGGGCATTGGCAAATTATGCTCGTTGCTCTTCAAAGGGGCTAGCTAGACTAGTATACATCATGATCGAGGGAGGGGTCGGCCACATTGAAAAGGCGATGCTAAGAGCATGTAAAATGCGCTTCATGAATCAAAGACGGGGTTTTATGAAGCTTCCCAACAGCTGGACCCTCATGATAAATGGACTAGAACTATCCGTTCGTGCCAAAGGGAATACGAGCGTCACCATAATCCAACGAGCGTCACCTGCTCAGCGAGGAAGAAGAACGGCAAATAAATTGAAAAGTGGTTAAAGGAAGAACGTAAAGAGCACCAGAAGTGGATCGAGTGGAAAACGAAATGGTTAAGTAGAGCAAGTGTTCTTGGCGCGGCAGCTGTGGGTGTTGGTGGTGCCTATATGGCGGCCTCTTCACAATTTGAAGACTAACGTATTCTTTATACGTAATGGCAGGACTTTACAAGGTGACATGATCGTGTCCGGATCTGACGACAACACGTTGAAAGTGTGAACTCTTGAAACGGGTAAATGTCTACAGACCCTTCAAGGTCATTCTTCATTCGTAACGGCAGTAGCTTTACAAGGTGACACGATCGTGTCCGGATCTAGGGACCGCACGTTGAAAGTGTGGAAAGTATAATGATAAGCTTTTTTCCTATGATATGAACTAAGGTTTTAAATTAGGAATCGATTCTTTCTGGCTATTTTTACGAAGCATTGTTAGGCTTTGTCGAAGTATATCATCTACCTGTCCCTTATCTTTTTTTTCCAACCAGTCGTATGTACTTTGCCACGAGTTCCATTTTACTGCTTGGATGAGTTGCCCAATTTCTCTTCCCTGGATTTCTGGGAAAAGTGTTTTGATATTGGCCACCCCCCCTATCTTCTCGAAGCATTTCGACTTGTACAGACGCTCATGGAGCTTTTCAATTTCGAGTTGAACCGCGTGGTCAAACGCTTCTTTTCTATGGAAAAAAGCTAAGGCATATTGATATTCTTGTTCGGGGTCTGTTCTTGGGCTCGCCATTGGTCTTATTTCTGGGTGCTCGTCAAGATATTTGAGGAATTTGTTGATCATGGGCCGGCTTTTTATTTTCCCAGCTTTAATGAGACTGTCATATCCGACAAAATATTCTCTTTGGAAATGCCGGCACGAGCAAACAATTTGAAAAACTTCTTCATAGGATAGCGACTTTTCCCCGTAAAATACTGCAGTGTCTTGGACGCCAACAAATTTTTGGATTTGTTCAAGATCACACGTAAGCAAAAAGTCTTTGTTGAGGTGACTAAATGTTTCTGGAACACTGTTATACTTAAATCCTTTTCTCAAAACTAGCCCATTTTCATTCAATTTCAGTCCTACTCGACGCAAACCGATGTTTATTAACCACATAAAGTCTCCGTTCGATTTTGAAGCAACGGAGATATCAAACATATGTTTCCAATAGAAACTCAAATCTATTTGGTATCTTTCACTAGATAGAATGCTTTCACCAGATCTCTCTGTACTATTTACTGCCTTACTAATTGCTTCAAATGCTATAGATTTTTTCTTGTTCATTTTTCCGGTGTCACCGTTTTCGATATCACTACACGTGAAATGAATATCAACATCTCCAAAATCTGGTTTGTCTGAAATCTCTGCTGGTTGTTTCCACTCGATACCATCTATTGCATCAAGTACTTTCCCAACTTTGCAAACGATTCGTTCCATTTCACTACGCGTCAAGCGTTTCGTCTCAGCAAAAACATTCCCACCCATTTTCTTTCTTTCTTTTTGGATTTACTTTTTTTTGGTTCCGCTCGACGTCAGAGAAAGTTCCGTTTTTGTTCTTTTTTTGCGAATGGCTGAGGAAGCGGGGCTCTCCCAGGGCGGAGGGCGGAGGCGGGAATCTACATGGCTATACCAGCTTGAAGGCGCTATCAGAAAAATTAAAGTTTTTTACCGTCTTATTGGACCTGAGAGGATGTTCTAGCCTTTTCAATTGCTACCTGGGTGCCATGACTTGCTCAATGCCAGCGTAGATCTTTACCATCCTTTGATAAAATTTTTCATCTGTTGTTGGGTCACCTAATATCTTGAACAGTCGATTGCCAAGGCGCATTTTGAATCGCCCTGTCCAGTCACTACGATCTGCCATATCAGATTCCATAATTACCGGTAAAATGTTATCAGGTTTTTGATCCAACGCGTAATCAAACTCAAGCCTGCAGTTATCTTGCGTATCATTCCCGTTAACTTTTTCCATATACCTTTTTGTGATGCAAATCATTATACAACGCGAACGATCTATACCCCTCGAGATAGCATCATAAATGTTACCTTGCATATTGACCTCATCGATAAAAACACGCAAACCCATTTCTTCAAGTTGTTTGGCTATTTTGACACAGCGCTCATGGTTATCCGTGCCATTTTCATCTTTGCCCCAATCATGTGAGATGAAAACGTCAAAATCAGGGACTTCAACTCCTTCGGGGGCTTGCATCGGTGATGAAGAATTTTTTAGCACACGCGCTATCTGATCAATCTGCGCAACAACTGTCTGTGGGGCAACATTATAGTCCCACTCCTCGAAATAAGTATTCAATTGCTTCGCAGCTCTTCTGGTCATGTTCTTCACCGGATACTCCCTGGAACAAGTGTAATAGGGGGAAAGGATGGATGGTAGGATTATACCAAGGACCAACACAGCGGGATGAAGGGTACAGACACCATATGTCCTGATGCACTTTTCAACTTCATTTAGCTTTTGTATGTTGGACACGATGCAAACTCTGCTCCAACAGTGGGACCCGTCCTTATCTATAGGGCCAATACCTTCAAAGGTGTACGTGCTCAGATTTATTTTTTCCCTCTCTTCCGTACTGATAGTGCGGATGCCGATGCCCCACCCGATAGTGCGGATGCCGATGCGTAAGTTTGTTTTATCAACTTCTGTTAGCGACGCACTTGCGCGAACGATGGCGGGTGTAGTGTCAGTTTCTGTCCAGAAGCCCTTCACGATGAACCCAGGTTCACCAGGAGTACCAGAGATAAAATTAATGGAAGATTTGGGAAGTGAGTGTGAAAAAATTGACTTTAAATCTCTCATAGCAGCAAAAGCACGTGTAGGTTTTTGCTTCGTCACGAAAACAATATAAAGTTCCTTTTCCTTGTAAGCACCATTTTCAAGCGGGAAATCTTTTCTCCAAATGCCATCGTCTGGGCTTTGAGGCCATTCAGATTTGTCGATGACAGAATTTTCCGATTTGTCGATGACAGAGTTTTCCGTTTCATTTTGATTGAAAGCTACAACTTGAGTCATTTTTTTTTCTCTTTCTGTGCATGTGCAGGCTGGTACCAGTTGAGCACTGGCCTGTTCTTTGTATAGTTTTCTTTCCCTTTGTATTTGCCTTTTGGTACCGGTACCATATGTGCCAGCCTGAGGGAAAAAAGTATGTGTACAGCTTACACACTTTGGAACGCGTGTGCAACACTTCGAACCATTGATTTTTTTTACGTGCTCACGTGTACACACGTGCCCAGGTGTTGTTTTTCCTTCTTTCGTTGCCTTGGAAAAAGTCAAGGAACACTATGATCATCAATGAGCACTCTGAACAGGGATCGAAGTGAAGCTCCGGTCCACGGTGACCCGGAGGCGACACCCTGACGTGGTGTGCAGGACTTTGGTGAAAAAAACTTGAATATAACCTGATCAAAGCCTATAGTATAGATAGTAAAAACCGTAAGTCTTTATCAGAGAGGAATCTTTATCGACAGGAATCTTTATCGACACACTTTAAAAGATTATCGTGCACTGCACGCACGTCAGTTGCGAGTCCGCTTTAAATCACTAGTGTGTGCACACGCATGTATACATACATACCTAAGAAAGTCAGCCTCTCGAGATCTTCCAGCGTACACGTGTACAAGGGATTTCAAATCTGGCGGACTTATTTATTTATTGTAAACACCCTCTATTTTTTTTCACCGACCGAAAGCAGGGAAGAAATAAAAAAACCCTCGATTATGGCAACTTTGTAGCAAATGTACTCAATATGCATGTAGAGATAAACTGATCAACGGAGGTTTGATCATAACCGTGGACATTCCATTTTATCTATAAAGAACTTTATAGACCTTGAAACTGGAGGTCTTCAAGGGGAATGGATCTCATCTAGCAAAAAAAAGGCAATCTTGAAGGGAACATTTAAAAGAAAGGACGGTCGATGTCCTAAAAAGGAAATCACAAACAACGGGCGAAACGGGAAAGCACCAGTTGTAAAATTCCAAAATACGCAATGGGGGGCACTTGAGCATGGTTCCAATAGAATGTGAATATGACTTTATAGATCTATGAAATTTTGTGTTCATGAATGGAAAGGGTTTATCATTCTAACCGCATAAGTCCAGAAGATGTAGCTATGATAGAAGCATTTTGGTTGGATAACACTCGAAAAAGCGGACAACGAAAGGATTCTGCTTTTTCGAGTGTTACAAGGAAAGAAGAATGTATCCACTTTCTGGAAGACAGCCTCCTCCATTACTACAACTTGTTTGTACAACAAACGAACAATGAAAAACGCTTTTCGTTTTCCACGTTCTACAAATACAAACCTTTCAATATGAAAAAGGTTTTAATGAAAATGTCACTGTGTAGATATTGCAAGCAACTTGAAGACACAGTGAGAGCGTTGCATCGATGGAGACGTCGAAAACTTAAAATCACTTTCAACTTGAAAGTGATTTTAAGTTTTCGACAAGAAGGGAATTTCTGTCCGAAGTCATCTGCGAAAAACAAGGTTCCACCTGATTACAACACCGTTTTGACTCTCACGGTTGTTTTTCGCAGATGAATGCATAATTCATGAATGAATGGAATGTGCATGATCAGTTTATCTGCTACAAAGTTGCCATAATCGAGGGTTTTTTAACTGGAAGTTCTGTGAGATCGAAATCTTTTCTTTCGAACGTTGGATCTCATTATTAGTAGACAAGTTGACGTGAGTGTAGGCACTGTAGGGGGCCGGCCTCGGGCTAAAAAAACCACCCTGAATGAATGAAAAAGGAGTGCGGCACACGTGTAATCACTTGAGGAACCTTCGTCTCGAGGCTCGAGCATGAACCAAGAGAAGGAGGGGGGACGATCGCATTCTGTAACGGCTCATAAATACGAGATATTCTAAGATATCGTAGCGATAGAGAAAAAAAAAAAAAAAAGGAAAGAAAAAATTTGAAAGAATTTTAAAATCGCCTTAA
>JACLAD010007335.1_pt1 | contig 12364 bp, 11 predicted proteins | sample 8027901 | NCBI WGS metagenome assembly JACLAD01 (sample SAMN15725071, study PRJNA655200) | protist metagenome | isolation source: fluorescence activated cell sorting (FACS) single amplified genomes of... | place: Spain: Blaines Bay Microbial Observatory, Mediterranean Sea | collected 2016-07-05
GAATATGGTCTCTCATCTTTGATGGATCAATTAGCAATGTTCGGCCGTATAAAATCGGCTGAAAATTTGAATTAAAGCCATTCATATAATCTATTTAAACATACTGAGCGTAGAATTTCTTATTGATGTGAGAAGAGGATAGATTCCTTGGTCCGAAATGATGGTATTTTTGATAGGTGGTATGATCAATAATTATAATCTCCATTTTTTGCAAAGTAATGTCCACAAATAGATGTCATACAAACATCTAAGAATTATTTGTCCAAATATAGATTTTGAATCAATATATAATCCAAATGACTTTATATTGGATGCATTTATAAATTGCATTGGAATAATTACATGATAGTCCCATAAATAACAATTGATGACTAAAAAATTAGATATATTGCCATTATAACAACATGATAAAAGTGTTTGTGATTTGTGATTGTTATTATTTTTTCAATGTTGTTTCTGTTATCCAATGTCATTTTACCATTACATTATGAGAACATTCACAATTGATCACTTGATGGTTTGTTTATGAGTGTTGCTGGATCGAGACTTGTCCATTCTCGTTAGCTCGAAGTTGTTTTTGATCAAAAACTGTTGTGGTTCGTACTTGGTACAAGATCACAGAGAAAAGCATATCAAGACACTGAAGTTATATTCAATGATCGTAAAATACAATCATTTTCTAAATTTAAACGGCCACAACAACGACAAAATGTTGATCCAGCAATCAATATATTAAATATTCCAATAGTAAATATCCAAAAAGTTAAATATATATCACCATTACCCCCACCATTATCAAACTGTTCTATCCAACAAGTTTAATGCTTCGATCGTTACATTCAAATAATAATAATATTAACTTGAATGCCAATAACAAATCCTGAGCAAATAATGTGGTATGATATGATTTGACTATATTATGCATTGGGGATATGTTGAATGTGCTATTGTTGAGAGTGTTGTATTTATAGTTGTGATCATTGGATTGTCACATTCAGTTCTTACTGATGCCATTAGTACATTATTATTGTGTTGCCCAGTCATGGTCCGTGAAATAAATGTGTTGACTGGACACTACTAAGCTTGCTGAAGAGACTAATATTGAATGTAATTACTCCGAAAACGTCTCAGTAATATCATTGCCGTTTATAAGCACGCAATGCCGCATGGAATCGATAGAATGTCATTCAATAATTTGGAATGATGGATTCTGATGTAATGATTTGGATGCAATTATCATTATTATTGTCATCATTATTATTTTTGTCTCACGACCCAATTGCTGAGAATATCGATGTTTGTGTTCATAACGAAATGCAATACAATGTGATCAATTGTCAATGAATTTATTGGACATTGTAGATTCTGTTATTATTTCTCATATTATCAACATTCAAATTATACATTTATGGGACTGTCAAGTGTTTGAACATGATATCTCTGGAAACAGAAATTTGTGAACACAAAATTATGGCTCTTCCTGCATCAATAAAAAATGCTATGATCAGTATGTGTGATAATGTTATATGAAGTATCTAATTTGAAATTTTGAGCACATTTTATGCGAAGGAACCACATTTAAATCGGTGGTGGAATGAAGGTCATATATTGCTGTATCATCACAAATCCAATAGATATGCATTATATGAAATGATATATGGGTTCTTAGTGATCATATAACATTGCTGTATCACAATCAGTTCACTCAGGAAAGATCATACAGCATATATTTGTTCTCGAAATGGTTGTTTCTGATAAAAACGCGTAAAAATGGGGCACGCGAGGTACGACCTTAACTAAAGATTCTTTACGTTGAAGACATTCAGGAATAGTACCTATCAAATAATTAAAACCAAGATTTAAAGTATCAATTACTGTCCAATTACATATTGATTCAGGTATTGTACCATTTAAATAGTTAATATCTGCAATAAATGCTTCTAAATGAGGAAAATATTGACAATTTGGGATATTTCCTGATAATTTATTACGATCTATTTGTATCGATATTATATGGTGTAAATCACATATTTCATTTGGAATTGTTCCAGAGAGTGAATTATTATAAATAATGAAATCATGTAAATTTTTTATTTGACCCAAACATGAAGGAATTGTTCCATTTATAGAGTTATTATTAATTATTATAGTTTTTAATTTGTGCTTTAATTCACAGATTGCATATGGTAAAGAACCAGTAATTGAATTATCAGCTAATTCTAAATTAACTAAATTTTGTAACTTATTGAGATTGAAAGGAATTATACCTTCAATCTTATTATTACCCAGATTAATCGTGGCTAATTTGGTCATGTTATTAATACAATTTGGTATTGATCCATTTATTTCATTGTTTAATAAAAATACATTCAACACATCATGTAATTTACAAATACTACTTGGAATTGAGCCAGATAACTTATTTTGAGTCAATATTAATGAATGTAACTTTGATAAATTACCAATACATTTTGGAATAATACCATTCAATGAATTATGTGAAATATCCAATGTAAGCAAAGAGGATAAATAACAAATTGATGTTGGAATGGAGCCAGATAAATTATTATGAGCCATTTCAAAATTTATTAAATGTTTCATGTTATTACCAATACATAATGATATGGTACCTGATAATGAAGGATTTTTTGAAAATGACAATTTCTGTAACTTTGATAAATCACATATTGAATCTGGTATTATGCCACGGATTCTATTGCTATGTAATGAAAGTGTTTTGAGACTGCCTATATTACCAATACTTGATGGAATTTGTCCACTCAATTTATTAGAATTTAAAAGTAATGTTTTTAATGATTTTAATTGATCCATACATTGTGGAATATCACCATAAATGTTATTTGTTGCAAGTACTAAATTGCTTAAATTTGTTATATTACAAAGTGATGGAGGAATTAAACCCGTTAAGTTATTATTACTTAAATTAATTGATTCAATCAATGAAGAATTAGCAAAACACGTAATACCATCTAAACTGCAGAAATTTCCAGATGTAATTTGTGTTGTATTCCATTTATGTGGCTCCCAATGTTTACCATTCAATGAATTATAAATATCTAACAATGCTTCAATTTGTGGATCGGTGTTCTGTGCAATGACTACAGTAATAAGCCAATAATAATACATGTTATTTGAAATGAAGTTTTTACACAACATTTATTGTACAGCAACAAGTACCCATGGTTCCAGGTTGATATTTATATGTTGAAGAAAACTTAAAAACCAAATATTCCAGATACGTCAGCCGTGAATGATGATGGAATGATGATCAACAGAATATAACTTATAATATAAACATTGTTAATAATGTGTATAACTGTTAATAATGGAATATTTTCTTGCTTCAGATTATAGAACCTGTTATAAAACGCAAAGTGTAATAATGGTTTTATTGGAAATGCAAAAACACATGCAACATCTACGGGAACATATGCTGTATCCATTGAATATGTTTTTCTATTCGGATCTTTCGGACTTGAACTCAAAAGTCATCTCTTATATCAAAAGTGAGGAAAATATTCAAGAAAACAAAATCTCAGCTAAAATATTCGAGGGATTGAAAAAAAATACATAGTCTTGTTTCCCAGGAATCTTCGGTATATATTACGATTTTCCCCCCAGAAACAACTAACAAAGTGAAATATTGCCAGTACCAGAAGATGTCATTGTTTCTGCTCTCAACACTATTTATATCATCAAATATCCCATTAATACACTCAAATAATATCACATGTGGATTCAAAGAGTGTCAAAATCAACAACAATGCAACGAAGGAGAAGATTGTACCTTTATATGCAATGGCAACCAGGCTTGTAAAGGCGCCATAATTGTATGTCCTGTGGATTATACATGCACCATAACATGCAGTGGAAATGGTGCATGTGAGGGAGCAATGATTAACGGATCAAGTTCCTCTGAATTGATAATTAATGGTTGCATTGGCGGCAAGAGGTGCATTGACAGTGAGATCCATTGCCCACCGAATAATGGAACGAGTAAAAGATGCTCAATTTCTGGAGATAACAACATACGAAATAATATCAAATATTATGCAATAAATGGTTGGTCCGATGTAAATACCATTGGTTATACGGGTGACCATTCCATTGATAATAGCAATATGTTTTGTCTGTCAGATTACAGTTTATCCTGTTTTTTGGCTGATACTTCATTTGAATGTGATCCAAATGGAGACACATTCTGTAACGATGGTATCACTCCATTACCAACAACATCACCCACCAATATTCCCACAATATCACCAACAATGCCACTCACTACAACACCAACAATATCACCAACAGTACAACCAACACTGGAACCAACAATAAACCCATCATTTCAGCCAACATTAGAACCAACAGTTCAACCAACAATAAACCCAACAATAAAGTTAAGAGAGCTACAAATATCTGTTTATATAAACGTTTCTGTTTATTGATTACATAAAAACATTGCAAAGCCCAACAACACAAATACCCACTAAATCATCCACTAATATCCCCACCATAACTCTGACAATCACACCTAGCATAATACCAACAATATCTCCAACAATACAGCCAACAGAAAAACCAACAGAAAATACTATATTACCAACAACAAATCCAACCATAGAGTTAAGATAAATATACATAATCTGTTTATAAAAGTGTTTCTGTAATATATTAATTATCAAAACATTAAAGACCAACAACAAAATCACCTTCCAAATCACCTAAGAATAATCCTACAATCTCTCCAACAATCTCACCATCATTTGGTACATCCACATCCTCAACAGGTACGAAATAATACGTCTCTTAATATTAAAAATAGAAACAGTTTGTACGTGTTACTCTATATATATATTGTTACAGAGTCGACCAGATCTAATCAGATAGGTTCAAGTTCAACAGACTCTACAATGAATACAAAGAAAGAGAATGATCCATTGGTTCTGTTAGGTGATATTGGAGGTATTGGTATTGTGTATATTATAATTGCTGTATTGGGTCTATGTATATGTTGTATTGGATGTATTTTATTACATTATATCAGAGAATCAAATAAAACCAGAGCTAAATTGAAAGAGACTGTAGAAAATAACACCGTCCAATTACAAACAGTTCGAACTGAATCATTTATAAATCATTCGAGTCAAATAATATATGAAGATACACATAAATATAACAAACGATTACCATCAGTCATGGATGTTGAAAATGAAAATAGTGATAATAATAATAAGCAACATCCAAATAATAAGACGGTAATAATATATCCAAATACGAATGAATCAATGGGTGAAGCAGTAACACCGTATATTGCTGATAATGGTTCAATACAATCACCAAATTCAACCAATATACCACCAATATCACCTAATATTTATAACAATGGATATTCAGCAAACAACAATATCCGTCATGAAACAATGCCATTTCATCATCCTTCATCACAAATACCAGCAATAGAAACATCACAAAATGGATCACATCAACAGTTTAATAATATCAATAGAAGCAGAGCTCAATCTGCAGCGAGTTCATTTATACCACAATATAATAATAATAATAATTATAATACATCACGACCTCCATCAGCAACAGTAACAGGTTCATATTATAGTAATAATGGTATCATATTGCAACAAAATACTTTTCCACCATCAATTCAACCACAACAACAAAATTATGGTCATCCTCCACAACCGAACCAACCACAATCTGGATCACAGAAATCCATTTATTCAGTACATCCACATCCAATGGGTACGAATATACAGCAAATACCAATCCATTCGGAACATAATCAAGTGAGAAATATTAATGTTATACATCCACAGCAACAGCAACAACAAAATCTGATGTCAGTTCGATCCATATTATCCGATGTTGCCAAACGAACTGCAGATGAAAACAGTGACAGTTCCTCAACTCATTCGAGTGAAATGAGCGATAGTTCGGACTCTGACGGAACTCAAAGTGATGAGGATTATGATGATGATGACGATGATGATGATGATGATGATACAGAGGATGATGATGAAGAAGAAGAATATGATGAAGCACCAATACCAAATAAGAATGTGTCTGTGGATAATATCTCATTTCCACAGAGTCCAGATATGAATGATAATCATAATATGGATAAAGAAGAAAATAATATTAAAATAAATATGCAATTACATGATGCTATGGATTATCTGAATCAACAAAAGAATTTAACAATGGATAATAATACAGGCTCTGCACTCTCATTATGGACAGAAAGTAATATGGATAATACATCAAGAATGAATTTAAATGAATCTGTAATGACAATGGATAATAAAAAATATTCATCACAAAACAGTATCGCTCCAATTGACAATATGTTGGGAAATATCATTGGATTAAATGTGAATGATAATGATACTCCGATTTCAATTAATGATAAAAAGGAACATTTTCCAAATACAGACACATTAATTATTCATAATAAACAAGAAAATGAAACTGTATGATAAATGATCAAAAAAAACAAAACAGTAAATAATTATTTTGATGGTTTGTGTTTTCTCAAAATTGTTTGTGTTTTTTGTTTGTGAATTCTTTTTATATTTACTAATATATATACTAATGAGTGTTTATGTTCTCACCAAAAAAACAAAATACTTTTCAACTTAATATCCGACAAAACAACACAACAATACACAGACAGTATATTATACACAAAACACAAAGCATTGTCATTAATGAAATTAAGGACCCTCTTCATCAGCAATATCCCCACGATCTGTTCCTGTCACTGTTTCATTAGTTTCCATAATTTGAGAGTCTACACTGGATTCATTAACCGGTAAACCTCGTTCACCTAATGGTTTGGTGACAATTTCAGGAATTTGCGGAGGTAATTCATATATATTTACTTTATTATTCATTTCAATTTGAGCATTTCCATTTACTTCAATTCCTTCATTTTCCGTCCATGTTTGTTCCAAAATAATTTGGTTATTATGAACTGAACTCATAACAATGGCTGTTTCAGCATCATTTTGTGAGCTAACTTCCAAGTTGCTTTTGGAAATTGTGTTGATTGCATGAATAAACACTGTATTCTGTTTTCTTTCCTTGGAGTCATGTTTAATATATTTTATATTTGTAATGGTTGGATTTGATGCTAAATTCCATGCTGTTTTTATAATTCCCTCTATCTGTCTAGATTTAATTGCATCATTAATATCTTGTTCTATATTCATATCTATCTCTGTTGCATTATTAATGTATATATTTATGCGTATTTTCAGTCCGCTTTTAATCGTACAAGGTCTTACTGTTTGCAATAAATTCTCATTTATACCTAATAATGATGCTATTGCATTTTGGATTTTATTCACTCTGTTTTTACATTTCTTGGTCTTTGTCATTATCGCAGCTCCTTTAACATCAAACTCAATGGATACATAATCCCTTGATTTCACAATATTCCGTTGCGATATCAAAGAAAGTATGGTAATGGCCATTGAGAGTGCAGAAAATATCATTGATGCATATACAATTATATCTGATGATGCGTGCATCGATAAAAACCAAATTTGCAACGCTAACTGAGGAATATTCTACAACCAAAAAATATGAAGATAAAGAAAGGTCATAAGATGTATGCAAATATACACATAACTTCTAGGGCGACCATTGAATAAATGCTTTTGATCTGATATGTCATCAATTGAGGTTGACTCAATGGCATATCAAAATAAGATAAATTAAACATATTCGATGTACATAGTCCAACACCAACAAATGAATTGCCCATAACCATTGAAACAAAATACAATAATCTTATATTAATTGATAACCATTGACATATTTCATCATTTCTTTTCCATTTTTTTATTGCAAAATATAACTGACACAATGTAATAAATGATGGAAGTGCGATAAATGTAATTGATAGATATAGCAATATATTCAACTCTGATGATGGATATTGAGGATGAAATGTTATATGAACACAAAAAAAAGCATCTGATAAGGTATCATTAAAATGTACAACTGCTGAGAAGAGTGCACCTATCCGATAAAAATCGTTTTTGTACATCCATTTTGAATATATATATGATATCACAATAATAACTCCAAATAGAACCATCACTGCATATAGAACATATTGAAGATTAGGTTCTGAAATGGATGTTGAATCACCATCTGCATCAATATCAGTAATAGAATCTGTTGCCAAATTAGCTGTAGTTGGAGGTGATGTTGGTATTGATGTAGGAGTTGCTGTAGTTGGAACAGATGTGGCTGGTGGTAATGTTGGTATATTGGTAGGAAATGCTGTTGTTGGTGTATATGATGGATTAGATGTTGGTGTAGATGATGATGGATTGGATGTGGTTGGAATTTGGAATGGATTGGATGATGGATTGGATGATGGATTGGATGTAGATATTGTTGTTATCAATGAGTTACATGCAATCTGAATATCCCATACTACCACATAATCGTTTTTATAGTTGACATTTAATTGAAACTCAACCTTAAATAAACTATTTACTGTAACCTCGTCAATTGTAATTGGTCCATATGAATTTTGTGTCCAATTATTACACAGTGCTTCAAGATCTGCGTCGATTAGAGCAGCTCCGGTTGCATCTCCTAGAGTGAATTGAGATAAATTATTATCTAAATATAGAGCAATTGTATCATCATTGTTTGCTCCACATTTTCCTATTTTATACCATACATCAACGGATGACCATTTATCACAGTAAAACTCCTGAGTGATAGCAATCAGTTCGTCTGGTTTTCTATCTTTTCCCCCGTCTCCAGTATGTGGGCCATGGTATGTTGTTCCCGTATCAGCACTGACAGTGATATCAATATCTTGCTGTGGACTAACCGTCCATCCTGGTTCACCAATAATGTAATCATCATTCCATGTGGTACCATTGATTATTGTTTCTGATTGAAGTAAATGTCTGCCATTTTGATGGTATCTTTTATTTAATGTATTGTTTTATTACGTTTTCAGAAATGGATATACGAGAAATAACTGGCTGTGTTTTGTTGCTCTGTGATTACATATATGATTCACATCCGTGCAGGACCATGAGTTGGTGGATAACTGACAGCTTCGGACAAATTGATGGCCACAATGCATTGAACTATGGAGATTATTTGGATGTACATGATTTATACGAGAAGTATTGATATCATCCCATCCATTGATAGCATAAAATTGTAACGATCTTGAACTAGTTGAGGAAACATTGTGACTGTAGATTGGTTCATAAATATATGAAGGCTGATTATCTGTAGTCTTTGGAGGAAAATAGATTGTTAGACCGGATGTTGTAAATTGATTTATATTCAAAGTTAATAAGGATGAATGTTGTGCATTGATTGTTGCATCATAACAGGAATCAAATTCAATACAGGAAATGTTGCATTTATAATTAATGGGACATTTAATTGTTGAATTAATGCATGAATTTGATTCTTTACAAATAATTATACAATTTTTATCCTCATTACAATTTATATCCTCTTTGTATGTATTATTTAACACCACAATAATATGCTCGTTATTTACCGGTTTAGATGACAATGGCCTTTGAAGAACTATGTTGTGCACAGGCGACGTAATATCATTATAGAAAATAACTGTATTTTAGGAGCGTGACTGAGCAGTTCGTTCTGAGTTGAATCATATCGTTGAATGAACGCATTTTGTAGATCTACACAAATAGCTATACTGAGTAGAAACGAGAGCATGATGTTGTAAAAAGACGACTAGTTCATCAAAGTAGAGTTTTTCTGTCCAAGCTACAAAACACATCTTCTCCTACTATCTTGTATCAATCCACTTTGAAACATACTCAGAAATGGGATGGCAATCCAACAGATTGATTTTATGGTGCATATTCGTATCCATCGTCTGGTTAATATTAACACCAATTTGCATTTACATAGCATTCAGATTCTATCAAAATAGAAATCATGTTGCTGTGCAGAAACGATATCCCCAATTTGCAATAATATTAACATCATTCACGATTATAAGTATCTGTATTGATATGCCATTATTTATGTTGCGATGGGTCGTTGTTAAAGATTCAATAAAAACACAAGATATTTTATTTACAGATGAATACAGTACATATCCAATGTACGTATTTGCTTTGGAATATGCTGAGATTATTATTAATAATTTAACAGGACAACCAATGGGATGGTTAGTAATGATAAGATATTGGTTGATTCATTATAATGTACAATGGACCAAAGTTACTCTGGCATCTAAATGGAAAATTCATTTAAATCAAAGTGAAGTTAACAGAAATTGGTATTTACGGCATCGATCTACATTTGGTAATGTTTCATATGTATTAAAAAGAGTAATGATTATTGTATTTGTCATTGTAATTATAAATTTAATATATTTATTTCTAGTTAATATCGATGAATTTGATCCATGGATAATAATAGGAGCTTTATTTAATATCACTCCATTAATATCTGTTTTCGTATTATATTTTAAGATACGCAAATTTGACGATAATTTTTATATTATTACTGAATTAAAAAGGATTGTCATGGCGTATATATTTGGTATTGTTTCATGGGTTATTATTGATTCATCCACAGAATATGCCACAAGTTCTTACCAAAGAGATTGGTTATTAAGTATATCCGCTGTATTTTGGAACACTGTAGCTGTATTCATTCAGACATGGTGGGTATTGAGGGATAATAAATCCATATTAGATCCTGAAAGTTATACTAGTCCGAAAAAAATGGATACAGTTTCACAGAGTAGTAGCAATCCTGACGGTTTGGAGATATTACTAACAACAGGAAGTACGTTTGAAATGTTTATGGAACATCTATCTAAAGAATGATGTATGGAGGTTTTATTATCATTGATAGAAATGACTCAGTTACAAGCATTAATTAAACAAAGTATTGAAAGTGATGACTCGCAGCAGAACGAAACTGTAGATAAATCAAAAGAAATCGTCATGAAAACAGCACAAAAAGGTTTGTTACAAAATGCAGATGTTCCTCAATCATATATTGTTCATCAGGAATCTGTACATGAATTAATTGAAGAATTAGGAGTTATACTAGCATATTCAAGCTGTAGTTGGGTAGATAGTTGGAGATTGTTTTAATCCGTACATGGAACCTACATAGGATTTCCATAATGGACTTGGTATTGTTTTATATGTTGGAGTCGCGATGGTTGGTATACTGCCTTGGTTTTGGTTTATAGGTTGGATAGTTTTTGATTGTATTATTGGTTTTTCATATTGGTGATGTTGGGTTTATTGTGTTGATAGTTATTCTGATCCAATGTCAAAGCTATCCAAACTTTCGTTGTTTTATCATTTGTAATATATTCAACATTAATATAACCATCGAATGCAAAACCAAATCGATACACCAATATCCCTGATTACATCTGTGTTGATTTTTGTGTATCATTGGTTATTGTGTGTGTGATATGTAATTTGTGTATTATCTGATTCAAATGCTTTTGACTTGCTCTTCAATCAGAATTTCTGTTTTTGCTCTCCGATTGTTTAACAAAACGGATGTACAAAATTTGTGACCTACTTAACATTAACGACACAATGGAAATAGATTTGAGATTTATTGATTATCTTTGTGAGTGGATCATAAATCTTTTTAAAAGCTCTGAGCAAAAACTCTGGTTTCGATGGAAATGGCCTTCAAAGAATTATGTTACAGTCCGTTGTACAAAGGCAACGTAATTATCAATTATATTAAAGATGCGAATAAATCTAAAGATATAAAGAGTGTTTATGATGTCACCAAAAAAACAAAATACTTTTCTATTTAATATTTGACAATTGACACAACAACACACAAACAGCATATCAATATAGTGTCTAATTACATATAAATAATTGTCATTAATGGAATTAAGGACCCTCTTCATCAGCATTATCCACACGATCTGTTCCTGTTACTGTTTGATTAGCTTCCATAATTTGAGAATCTACACTGTATTCATTATCTGGTAGACTTCGTTCACCCAATGCTTTGGTCGCAATTTCAGGAATTTGCGGAAGTAATTCATATATATTTACTTTATTCATTTCAATTTCAACATCAGGTTCAGCAATCTTAGCTCTTGTTATGTCATTACTATCATCATCATTATCATTTCCATTTACTCCATTTACTCCATTTCCTTCATGATTATGAACTGAACTCATAGCAATGCCTGTTTCAGCATTATTTTGTAGACTAACTTTCAATCTCCTTTTGGAAATTCTGTTGATTGCATTAATAAACACTGTATTCTGTTTCCTTTCCTTGGATTCATGTTTAGTATATTTTATAT